>Ga0256834_1000689_pt1 | contig 24198 bp, 21 predicted proteins | sample 4281140metaG_FD_190536 | JGI IMG/M metagenome (GOLD analysis project Ga0256834, IMG submission 190536) | Hydrothermal vent microbial communities from East Pacific Rise, Pacific Ocean - 4281-140 | ecosystem: Environmental > Aquatic > Marine > Hydrothermal vents | place: Pacific Ocean: East...
CTTGAAAAAGCGCACCTACCGCTGCACCATCAGAAGATGGTGATGCCGAGGTTTCAAACCCCTCAAGCACAACGGTGCCATCTTTTTGTAGGTTAAGCTGTAGCTTAGTCCCAACCAGCATGATTTTGCCTAACTTCAGGCGCTGCTCAACTAAGCTCTCCTTTAAATTAATTTGGGCATGCAGCTCACGCACATGCAGCTGTTGCTCACCATTTTTAGGGTCGATTAGCGCCACATCTTTCAGCACCGCTTCAAGATGAACACCCCAAATACCCGCCGTGATATAGCCAATTTTTATTGGCTGACCAATCTCAGCCTCAACCAGCTGCTCCAGCTGAGAGCGGTAGATCTGTAGCGATGGCAGAAGGTGTACACGAACCACAATGGTCAACAGCGCAAGCAGCAGCAACAGAAGCAGCAGGCTTCGGGCACACACTTTGGTCGTTCGGCAGGTGAGGATCGACATAGTGGTGGTGCTATCTATTCCCTAAAATGTCGCAACAGCCGTTGGAGTGGGAAATATGAACCATGCAGCATTTCATTACACTAAAACAACATCGTAGTGCTCTTGAGTATAGAGCGCTTCGACCTGTAGTTTGATCGGTTTACCAATAAATTGTTCCAAACTTGCCAAGTTGGCCGACTCTTCATCCAAGAGGCGATCAACCACCTCTTGTGATGCGAGCACTAGCAGTGATTCCGCATCAAACTCACGCGCCTCACGCATGATTTCACGGAAGACCTCATAACAGGTAGTCTCTGCCGTTTTCAAGGTGCCACGACCAGAGCAGCAGGGGCAGGGCTCACACAACACATGGCCAAGTGACTCACGGGTACGCTTACGTGTCATCTCCACCAGACCGAGTGATGAGACCTCACAAATCTGGCTTTTGGCATGATCTTTAGCCAGATATTTCTCAAGTGCACGCAGCACTTGTCGACGATGTTCGGGGTCTTGCATATCGATAAAATCGATAATAATCATGCCGCCAAGATTGCGTAGCCTAAGCTGACGACAGATCGATTGAGCCGCCTCCAGGTTGGTCTTAAAGATGGTCTCTTCCAATGTACGATGGCCAACAAAAGAGCCGGTATTCACATCCACTGTGGTCATCGCTTCAGTTTGGTCGATCACTAAATGGCCGCCTGATTTGAGCTGTACCTTGCTATCCAGCGCCTTCTGAATCTCATCTTCAACACCGTAAAGATCAAACAGCGGGCGTTCACCTGGGTAGTACTCCAATTTACACTTGATCTCTGGTATCAATTTCTGGGTAAAAGAGAGTGCTTTTTCATAACTCTCACGGGAGTCAATGCGGATCTTCTCCAGATCATCCACCACCAAATCTCGCAGCGCTCGCAATGCTAAGGGGAGATCTGCATGAATCAATACAATCTTCTCTGGCCCCTTACTACGCTCCAGAATCGATACCCATAGACGAGAGAGAAAACGCATATCACACTGTAGCGATTCGGCCTCCATTCCCTCTGCGGCCGTTCGGGCGATAAAGTTACCCGATACCCCCTCTTCACTCTCGCAAAAATCGGTAAGGACCCCACGCAGACGCAGACGCTCATCATCATCCTCAATACGCTGAGAGATGCCGGCATTAGTGAGGTGCGGCAGAAAAACCAGGTAGCGAGATGGAATTGATATGTTGGTTGTTAAACGCGCCCCTTTACTACCGATGGGGTCTTTGAGAACCTGAACAAGCACCTCCCCCCCTTCTCGCAGCTGCTCAGTAATCAACGGTGGAGGACGATTTTTCTCATCACCATTAGTGGTGGTCGTACTACTGCCAATATCGGAGCTGTGCAAGAAGGCCGTGCGCTCCAGGCCGATCTCAATAAAGGCTGCCTGCATGCCTGGCAGCACTCGTGAGACACACCCTTTGTAGATGTTACCGACAATGCCACGTTTGCCAGCACGCTCAATGATCAACTCCTGCACCACACCATTTTCAACCAACGCCACTCGGGTTTCAGGTGGGGTCACATTAATCAGAAGCTCTTCGCTCATCTTTTTTCACTACCTTTAAATTGTTCCAATAGGTTATAACCCGCATCATAGAGCAGCTCTGCCGTCTCAAAAAGCGGCAGCCCCATCACGCCAGAGTAACTGCCATTGAGGTTATCAATAAACAGCGCAGCTAAACCCTGAATAGCGTAGCCACCCGCCTTATCCTGCGGTTCACCACTCTGCCAATAGGCTCGTATCTCATCATCTGAGATGAGACGAAAGGTGACTTCGCTACAACTTATCCGCACATTGGTCTCACCATCCACCAATGCAACCGCACTATAGACCTCATGCGTACGGTCTGAAAGCCGCCGCAACATCTCGAAGGCATCTGACTCATCGACCGGTTTACCCATGATTTGTGAACCAATCACCACAGAGGTATCAGCAGCCAACACTGGGCTTTTTATCACTGTCGATTGGGCATGCCAACCGGCCCATGCCTTCTCACTGGCAACACGGGTGACGTAAGCAGCTGGCAGTTCACCCTGATGTTGCTGCTCATCAATATCGACTGATATCACTTGGTAGTCGATACTCATCTGCTCTAGCAGCTCTCGGCGACGAGGGGATTGCGAAGCAAGAAATAGTTGCTGTTTTCTATTCATAACGGTCACGCACGGTGGTAGGGGTGATTATTGAGCAGGCTCCAAGCCCGATAGAGCTGCTCAGAGAGCAACACACGCACCAATGGATGCGGCAGTGTCAGTGGTGAGAGTGACCAACGAAGATCAGCGCGCTGTTGGCAGCTTTCAGCCAACCCCTCAGGGCCACCTACCAACAGGGCGATATCAGGGCCATCAGCCAACCAACCTGCCATTTTTTCTGAGAGCTGTTCAGTACTCCACGCCTTACCCTCAACCTCTAAGGTGACCACTCGACAGCTGCGAGGGATCGCTTTCAGCATCCGCTCACCCTCATCTCGAACCGTTCGGGCAATATCAGTCCCTTTGCCACGACGACCAGGTGCAATCTCAATCAGCTTTAACGCACACTCCGAAGGCATCCGCTTGGCATACTCTTGGTAGCCCTCTTCAACCCAACGCGGCATGCGGTTTCCAACAGCGATTAGATAGATATTCATAGAGAGCCATTCTACGTCATCTTCCACCGTGGGGCTGTGATTGTTTGCCAGCACGACACCATCAACTAAACTATCCGTCAGCGATTGAGTGTGTTAGCTTCGAACTCATGCCGACACGAGAGTATATTCGCCACCCTTCCAACATCCCCATTGGCTACTCACTTGATACCGTCGTTGAAAAAAAGCAGCACCCGCGCCGGCTGAAGAATGTCAGTGAAGGGGGGCTCTGCTTTATTTCAAACACCAAGATTGAGCAGGGCAGCAATATTCAAATATTTATCCCCCTCTGCCAACCAGAGTTTAAAGCGCAAGGCGTTGTCGCATGGTGCCAAACTATCGATGAAAAACACTTTAGTATTGGGGTTGAGTTCCAAGATGAGAATATCCACTTCACGCTACGCATGGTTGAGCAACTCTGTCACATCGAAGAGTACAAACAGCAGATATTGGAGCACGAAGGTAGAGTGTTGAGTGATGAAGAGGCGGCTACCGAGTGGATCAACAAATATGCTGGTGAGTTCCCACGCTAAGGCACCTCTGAATAAGTTACGACTCTTTAATGGCTAATGCCACCGTGTAGGTTTTGCCCTGTTTCAGCTTGTCGTAGTTGCCAAAAACCTCATTCAGATTACGCTTCATATATTGGCGTAAACCGTTAATGGTCACCAAATAGAGCCGCCCACCCGGCTTGAGCAGGTGCCGTGCATCATGCAGGATCAGCGATAACATCTCTTTGCCCACCTTGGCGGGAATATTGGAGGCGATCACATCAAACCGCGCCGCTCTATCCACCTGCTCAAAACCATTGCTCAACATTGCTTTGGCATTGGTAATGCCATTTTTTTCAGCATTGAGATTACTGTAACGCACCGCGACAAAGTCCTTATCCAGCATGATCGTTTTCCCCTGTGGGGCTAAACGTGCCATGCTGAGACCAATCGGCCCATAACCGCAGCCAAGATCCAAGCACTCATCGGTTGGCTTGATCTCCATTCGATCGAGCAGGAGCAACGTCCCCTCATCAATTCCTCGGGGCGAAAAGAGACCCCAGGTGGTGCGAAAGGTCCACTCACTGCCCACTAGCGGGATGTTGAAGGTGATGTCGGCGCGTAGCCTGTCGAGTTCAGCTGCTGTTAACATGGCGCGCAGTTTCACCGTAGAGAGGGGGAGATGTCAAACCCTCCTCAACTAAAATCTATTTGGAGGTAAAACCATGTCGGCAGGCGGTAGCTTCACCATCCATCTTGAACAGCAGGATGCTTATCAATTCGATATCAATTTTAACCTGCCCAATGTTACCCATCTCACCGTAGATGAACCCACCCCACTCGGCAAAAGTACTGGGCCGAACGCTTCACGACTATTGGTTGCTGCAGCTGCTAACTGCCTCAGTGCAGGGCTACTCTTCTGTTTAACCAAGGAGAGTGCACCTGCACACAGCCTCAAAACTGAGGCTATTGGTCACATTGAGCGAAACCAGCAGGGCCGGCTACGCATCAGCCATATAGCCATCAAATTGACGCTAAATAGTGAGCTGGTGCAGATCGAACGGCTCGATAAGTGTCTGCGCAACTTCGAACAGTTTGCCGTGGTAGCTGCCAGCATACGCCAGGGCATTCCCATGCAGGTGAGTGTCATCAATGAGGCAGGAGAGGTTTTGCACCAATCTAACGACCTAGAGAGTTGCAAGTAACGGCCTTATTAATAGGGATTTTGGAGATAGACTGGAGTGCCGAACAGGCTGTCGGTATGATAGCCAACTCCCTCTTTTTGGATATGCAGCGTACAGACTACTGATATGAGTCACATCATCACTATCGCCAATCAGAAGGGTGGCGTTGGCAAGACCACCACAGCGGTCAATCTTGCCACCGCTCTCGCTGCAAAAAAACTCAAGGTTTTGCTGATCGATTTGGATCCGCAAGGCAATGCAACTATGGGCTGTGGTGTGGACAAATATGAGCTTGAACAGTCGAGCTGCGAGGTGATTTTAGGCGAAGCACAACTCTCCGAAGTGGTTATCACAACACCCGAAGCGGGCTTTGATGTACTACCCGCCAACGGAGATCTCACTGCGGCTGAAGTGGGGCTGATGAACACCAGCATGCGCGAAAAACGTCTCAGCTTGGCCTTGTCAGGTGCAAAAAAACGCTACGATTACATCTTCATCGACTGTCCGCCCTCGCTCAACATGCTAACACTCAATGCCCTGGTCGCCTCCACGGGCGTGTTGATCCCGCTGCAGACCGAGTATTACGCACTAGAGGGGCTATCGTCACTACTTGATACCGTGCAGAAAATTCAATCTGGCCCCAATCCATCACTGAAGATTGAGGGCATTTTACGCACCATGTACGATCCGCGTAACAACCTCGCCACCCAGGTCTCAGCGCAGCTTATCAGCCACTTTAAAAAGCAGCTATTCACCACCATCATCCCGCGAAATGTACGCGTCGCCGAGGCACCCAGCCACGGCCAGCCGGTGCTGCTCTATGACAAAAGTTCACGCGGTGCCGGTGCCTATTTAGCATTGGCCAGCGAAATCATACGCCGGCACAAAAAACTGACTCATTAATCGGAAATAGAACATGGCAGCAAAAAAACGCGGTCTAGGGCGCGGCCTAGATGCACTACTCGGTAGTGCGCATAGCAGCACTCCAGCAGAAGAGAGTTCAACCCAAGGGGCAACGCCTCACACACTGCCTGTTGATCTAATCCAGCGCGGTCGCTACCAACCACGGCGAGACTTCAACCCCGATAGCCTGCAAGAGTTGGCCGACTCTATCGCTGCCCAAGGTGTTATCCAACCCATTGTGGTACGCCCCATTGAGGATGGCCGCTACGAAATTATCGCCGGAGAACGACGCTGGCGCGCCTCACAACAGGCAGGCCTAGATAAGGTACCTGTTGTTGTTCGCGATGTGACTGAACAGGGCGCCATGGCGATGGGGCTCATCGAGAACATCCAACGTGATGATCTCAATCCACTTGAAGAGGCCACCGCACTACACCGTCTGCTCAACGAATTTGAGCTGACCCACCAGCAGGTCGCCCAAGCCATTGGCAAATCACGCACCACCGTCACCAATATGTTGCGTTTGTTAGAACTGACCGATGATGTCAAACAGATGATGGAGAGACATCTCATCGAGATGGGCCACGCCCGTGCTCTGCTTGGCCTCAAAGGAGAGGCACAGACAGCAGCCGGTAGAAGAGTGGCCAGCCAAGGGCTCTCCGTACGTGAAACCGAAAGATTAGTACGCCGTCTACAAAGTAAAGAGGGTGATGATGAACCTAGCAAAAAGATCAAAAAAGAGGACCCAGATGTAAAACGCCTAGAGGATGATCTCACTCAAAAGCTTGGAGCTCGTGTCAACATCCAACAGGGCAACAAAGGCAAGGGCAAGCTGGTTATCGCCTACAACAGCCTGGATGAGCTAGATGGCATTTTAGGCCATATCAAATAAGCAACTATTCAAAGAGAGGCATCAATCCATCTTGAGCTGGATAATTTGAGGCTCATTTCATATTGGACAAGGCTCTCTATTGACACTGTTCGTCTCATCAGCGTATGATTCGCCTCTTTTTTTAACCGTTTTTGCTGTTGCGGAAGCCCCAGTAAAAACATGTTGGTGATAGCTATGAAGAGAACTTTTCAACCCAGTAACCTTAAACGCGCTCGTACACACGGTTTTCGTGCACGTATGGCTACTCGTAACGGCCAAAAAATCATCAAGGCCCGTCGTGCCAAAGGTCGTAAACGCCTGACACCTTGATCAACGTTGATTGCTGTCTCAGAAAGATTTAGCCGTTACTCCAGACTACTGACAGCAAAAGATTATGCAAGGGTATTTGAAAATCCTGCCCGCTCATCTGATAACTGTTTTACCGTATTAGCACGTAAAAGAGAGGCTGGCGTTGCCCGTCTTGGTTTGGCAGTTTCGAAAAAAAACGCCAAATTAGCCGTTGAAAGAAACCGAATTAAGCGTCTGACACGTGAGAGTTTTAGAGTGCATAAAAGTGAGCTAGAAGGGCTTGATATCGTGGTGATGAACCGCCGACAGACCGCCCAGCAGGATAATCGTACCCTTACACAATCGCTTAGTCGGCATTGGCAAAAATTGGCAAGTCTATGCGAAGACTCTTTATCATAGTTGTTAGGGGCTACCAGATACTGGTTAGCCCTTTTCTTGGGCAAAATTGCCGCTTTTATCCAAGTTGCTCCTCCTATGCGATCTGCGCTATTGAAACACACGGTATTATTCGTGGCTGCTGGTTAGCACTACGAAGATTACTACGCTGCCACCCTTGGCATGAGGGCGGCTTGGACCCTGTACCTAAACCCAACGAAAAACACACACATGGATAACATACGTCTCCTCCTGCTTGGTACTTTTGCGTTTCTATCACTGCTCCTCTACAACGCATGGCAGGAGGATTATGCACTACAGCCCCCTGTGGCTAGTACGACACCCGCTGAATCCAGATCAGCTGCGGTCCCTGATGTCACAACATCTGCACTGCCCAGCGCTCCCACATCTGATACACCTGGTATAGTGCCAAAAGTGGCAACTACCACCTCATTTAATGGTGAAGTGGTTAAGGTCAAGACCGACCTGTTTGATATTGAGATCAGCACCGTTGGCGGCTCTATTATCAGCGCTAAGTTGCTGAAATATCCGGTATCACCAAAAACACCTGACCTAAAATTTCACCTGCTCAATCGCACAACAAATGACCCATTTATTGCACAGTCTGGTCTGATTTCCAGTGAAGAGGCGTTAGCTCCCAACCATGAAGCCGTATTCTCAGTTGAGCAGAGTGAGTATCAACTAGCCGATGGTGAAGAGACGCTTGATGTAAAACTAATTTGGCAGAAGGCGGATGGTATTAAAGTGGTCAAACACTTTATTTTCAATCGCGGTAGCTACCTTATAGAGGTTGTGCATGACGTGAGTAATAACTCCGGTACAACCTGGACAGGGCGTGATTACGCACAATTGATGCGTGGTGAACCCAGTGAAACGAACAGTTTTATCTACACCTATACGGGTGGCGTGGTTTATAGCCAAGAGACCAAATATGAGAAGTATGATTTTGGTGACATGGCCGATGTAGACCTAAATAGAGATGAGACAAATGGTTGGATTGCGATGATTCAACACTACTTCCTCGCTGCATGGGTTCCACCAACCGGTCAAAAAGAGCATTTCTACAGCAAAGATTTAGGTGAGAATCGCTACATAATCGGTGGCTACTCACCCGCGGTGACACTGCAACCAGGCGATAGTCATCAGTTCAGTAAGAAACTTTTTGTTGGCCCAAAATTGCAAGAGCAATTAGTCAAGGTGGCACCTGGTTTAGAGCTGACCGTCGATTACGGTTGGCTAACCGTGGTTTCACAACCCATTTTTTGGTTGCTACAGAAGCTGCATGACATTGTCGGAAACTGGGGCTGGGCGATCATCTTACTCACCATCTTGATCAAAGCCGCTTTCTTTAAGCTCTCAGAAGCCAGCTACAAATCGATGGCCAATATGCGCCGTATGACACCGCGTATGACGGCGCTGAAAGATCGCTATGGTGATGATAAAGCACGCCTCAACAAGGCGATGATGGATCTCTACAAGACTGAGAAGATCAATCCACTTGGTGGCTGTCTACCTATGTTGGTACAGATTCCTGTCTTTATCGCCCTATACTGGGTGCTGCTGGAGAGTGTTGAGATGCGTCAGGCACCCTTCATTCTCTGGATGGATAACCTCTCCGCTAAAGACCCCTACTTTATCCTGCCGTTGATCATGGGTGTTTCGATGTTTGTTCAGCAGAAGTTGAACCCAACACCACCAGATCCCTTGCAGGCCAAGATGATGATGGCACTGCCATTTGTCTTCACCATATTCTTCGCCTTCTTCCCCTCTGGCTTGGTGCTCTATTGGGTGGTCAACAACCTGATCTCCATCACCCAGCAATATTTCATTACACGCCGAATTGAAGCACAGGCGGCAGAGGCTAAAAAATAGTATCACTTAGCTAGAAGATGGCTTCTATCGAGACCATAGCTGCTATTGCAACGCCGCCCGGCCAGGGCGGCGTTGGTATTGTTCGATTGTCTGGCCCAAAATGCCAAGCCATTGCAGAGGCGATGATTGGCTTGCTGCCACAACCACGCCACGCTCATCTAACACACTTCAATGACACTTCAGGTCAACTGATTGATGAGGGCATTGCCCTCTTCTTCCCCACTCCTAACTCTTTTACTGGTGAAGATGTGCTTGAGCTTCAGGGCCATGGCGGCCCTGTGGTGATGGATATTTTATTGCAAACAACCCTTGATATGGGGGCACGCATTGCACGACCCGGTGAGTTTAGTGAACGCGCTTTTCTAAATGGCAAGCTAGATTTGGTGCAGGCTGAGGCAATTGCTGATCTTATAACATCAGGCACCGCATCAGCGGCTCGCTTGGCTGTTCGCTCACTACAAGGAAAATTCTCAGAACGTATCTATCAGCTGGTTGAAAGTGTCACCAATCTGCGTATCTATATTGAGGCTGCCCTTGACTTTCCTGAGGAGGAGATCGACTTCCTTGGCGATGCAAGAGTGAGTACTAACTTACAATATATCGTAGATGAGCTAAAGCAAGTGATCACCAGTGCAGAGACAGGCCGCCTACTGCGTGACGGTATGACACTGGTTATTGCAGGCTTGCCCAATGCCGGAAAATCGAGCCTACTCAATGCGCTTGCTGGTCGGGAGAGCGCCATTGTTACCCCCATTCCTGGCACGACCCGTGACCTGTTGCGTGAGCAGATCCAGATTAAGGGGATGCCACTACACATCATTGATACAGCAGGCCTATGTGAGAGTAATGACCCCGTTGAGCAGGAGGGCATTCGTCGTGCCCGAGAGCAGATAGAGCAGGCTGACCGGCTGCTTTGGGTCTTTGATGACCAGTCAGACCCAGAAAACCTCTCAATTGAGCAGGCTCTTTTACCGCCAAATATCCCATTGACGCTCATTAGAAACAAGATTGATATTGGCAATCGAAAACCAGAAATTAGCCAGTGTGTGCGTGGTGTTGAAGTTGCCCTCTCGGCAAAAGAGGGTATCGGTATTGAGTTACTACAGCAACATTTAACCGATAGTGTTGGTTATCATGGCGATGTTGAGGGGGAGTTTATCGCTCGTAGACGACACCTTGATGCCCTCAAGCGTGCGGCTGAACATCTCGCTATCGCAACAACCGTGCTTGAGAACGAAGCAGCCGGTGAGTTGGTGGCTGAGGAGTTGCGATTTGTACAAAATGCGCTATCAGAAATAACCGGTGAATTTAGCCCAGATGACCTTCTTGGCAAGATATTCAGCAGCTTCTGTATTGGTAAGTAGACTCTCTTAGGTTAGGTACGCTGACTACAGAAGAGATCACGCATCATGCTGATGAGCGATAAGATGCGTGCATCACTAATGCGATAGAAGACACGGTTTGCCTGTTTGTTACAGGAGAGGATCTCTTTTTCACGCAAAATGGCTAAATGTTGAGAGATATTGCTTTGTGATGTACCCACTTGGTCAACAATATCCTGTACGCTAATCTCTCGCTCACCCAGTATGCAGAGTATCTTTAATCTTAGCGGGTGAGAGAGCGCCTTTAGCGCTTTTGATGCACGTTCGATATCCTTATCGGAGACAGATAGTTTCTCGATGCTGTCGATATCTGGATTCACTCGAAGAGGCTTTGTCGGCTTTTCACTATTTAGGGTCATGGTTTATATGTCTTTTTTTGGCGCCAATTTGCTATCAAACATACAATTTGCGCGCATTTTAGAGGCTCAGATAGCAGCTAATCATAGTGTTTTTAAGGTTCTGTTATCTGCTCTAGATCAATTTAAAATCATCTATCAACCCCTCTCTCCACCGTTAATTACCGTATTCGTGCTTTTTGTTTTGTTTTTTACATCGGTAAGTCTGGCGGATGATAGCGCACATAAGGCAAAAATAGAGAAACTAAAGCAACTCCAAGGAAAAATTCAAAGTGTTGAGCATTCACTAAATGATGCTAAGAGCAAGAAAAAGAGTACTCACTCAATACTGCGTGATACAGAACGTAGTATTGGTGAATCGGCACGACGGCTGAGAGTGCTTGATGGGCGCCTAGGGCGTCACCGCCAACAACTTGCTAAATTGGAAGAGAGTCGTCAACAAGAGAAGAGAGCACTGGATCGCCATCGTGTGGTGCTGGAGAAGCAGATTAGGGCCGCATATGCGATGGGGCGACAAGAGCGTCTAAAAATTCTCCTCAACCAGCAAGATCCCGTTAAGTTGAGCCGCGTTATGACCTACTATGACTACCTCAACGCAGAGCGTGCTGAACAGATGTCTGCCATTGCAGAGATGCTAAACCAACTTGAGTCACTTGAGAGAAAAATCTCAGCAGAAGAGGCTCAGCTATTGGTGCTAAAAGAGCGTGAAGAGGCTGAGCGTTTAGCGCTGGAGCGTGCCCGTGAAGAGCGCAAAAAAGCACTACTCGCAATAGACAATACCATTAAAGACAAGAGCCAGCAGATGCGGCATTTAAAGCAGGATGAAGAGCACCTGCAACAGGTGTTGGCCGATCTTCAGCAAGCACTGGCCTCTCTCTCCCAAGAGGTGTTTGAAGATAGACCTTTCAAAGAACTGCGAGGTAAACTGCCTTGGCCAGCTAAGGGGCGTATTGCTGCAAGTTTTGGCTCATCTAAACAGGTGGGTAATCTGCGCTGGGATGGCGTGCTGATTCGAGCAGCCGAGGGGAATGAAATCCGAGCAATTCACCACGGCCGAATCGCCTTTGCAGATTGGTTGAGAGGTTTTGGCCTATTGATCATAATCGATCATGGTGAGGGCTATATGTCTCTCTATGGTCACAATCAGAGTCTATTTAAAGAGACCGGTGAGTGGGTGGAGCCCGGTGAGGTGGTCGCCTTAGTTGGAAATAGCGGTGGGCTGCGTAAACCAAGTCTCTATTTTGCTATTCGCTACAATGGTAAAGCGGTTAACCCACGCCGCTGGTGCCAAAAACAGAAAGGTTCTAAAGTCGGTGCTACCATTCAGGGTGATAGCCTCTTAATAAGTGCCCGATAGCAACAGGTTAAATATGAAGTTACTTAAAAAACCATTCAGCTCATTTTTACTCACCCTGGCGATGAGTAGCAGCATGCTATTGAGTAGTGTTGCATTGGCGGCTGAGGCAGCAGAGCCAGAAGGCTCCCTGCCAATTCAAGAGCTACGTACATTTGCCGACATCTTTGGACGTATCAAGAGTGATTATGTTGAGCCTATCGATGATAAACAGCTATTGGAATACGCTATTCGAGGCATGTTATCGGGCTTAGATCCACACTCAGCCTACCTTGATGAGAAATCATTTAAGCACCTGCAAGAGGGGACAAGCGGCCAGTTTGGTGGCCTAGGTATCGAAGTTGGCATGGAGGATGGCTTTATAAAAGTGATCTCACCCATTGATGATACGCCTGCTCAACGTGCTGGGATTGAGTCGGGTGATCTCATCATCCGCCTAGATGACCAATCGGTAAAAGGGATGACCTTAGGTGATGCCATAAAACTGATGCGAGGTACGCCAGGGAGTGCTATTGAGCTGCTAGTGATTCGTGAAGGTGTTGATAAACCACTCACATTTACACTTAAACGTGCATTGATCAAGGTGGCTAGCATCAAGAGCAGAATGTTAGCCCCAGGTTACGCCTATGTTCGTTTAAGCCAATTTCAGTTACGCAGTGCTGAGGATATGTTGGCTGCCATTGATAAATTAACCCAGCAGGCCGATGGGAAATTAAAGGGGTTGGTATTAGATTTACGTAACAACCCAGGTGGCATTTTAAATGCTGCTGTCGATGTGAGTGATGCCTTTCTAGAGGATGGTTTGATCGTCTATACCGATGGCCGAATCAATGACTCAAAGTTACGCTTCAATGCCACACCCGGTGATGTTTTACATGGAGCACCCATAGTTGTTTTGGTCAATAACGGCTCAGCCTCAGCCTCAGAGATTGTGGCGGGTGCGCTGCAAGATCACCATCGGGCCGTCATCATGGGCAACCAGAGTTTTGGTAAAGGCTCCGTACAGACGGTGATCCCTGTTAGTCGTACCACCGCTGTTAAGATGACTACAGCTCGCTATTACACTCCATCAGGCCGATCAATTCAGGCAGAAGGCATTACACCCGATATTGAGTTGGACCGAGTCAAAGTAGAGGCGACAAAAAAAGCCCCTATCAAACCTCTGAAAGAGGCAGATCTAGCAGGGCATCTGAGTACGGGTAAAGAGGGTGACAACTCAGAGCAACCCGCCAGTGATCCACAAGAAGAGCCACTATCTATCCGTGATTACCCACTATACGAAGCACTTAATCTATTAAAAGGGCTGCAAATATTTCAACGTGGTGAGTGATTTTTGTATATGAATAGGCTCTTTCATCTAGCAAAAAAACAGGCTTTAAATGCACAGCTGCAGTCTCTGCTGCTCTCTCTCTTTGTCTTGTTAGCCACCGCTAGTCAAGCGGCAGAACACCCTCGAGTTGCTCTGATTATTGATGACATGGGTAATCAGCTGGATAGAGGTCTACGTGCGGTGATGTTACCAGGAGCAATCAGTTACGCCTTTCTACCACACACCCCCTATGTATCGATATTGGCTGAGTTGGCACACAGTAAAAATAAGCAGGTGATGCTGCACCAGCCGCTCGAGTCCCACGGCGGTAATAAGCTTGGGCCAGGCGGCCTAACACTGCACCATAATCGAGAGAGCTTCCGTCAAGTTCTGCAAGAAAATATTGCCGTGATCCCCCATATTCAAGGTGTTAATAACCACATGGGTTCATTGATGACACGCCATCCTGGTGCCATGCAGTGGTTGATGGATGTGTTGGGTGATGCAGGCCTCTTTTTTATTGATAGCCGTACCACTGAAAAATCAGTGGCATATGGTGTCGCACAAGAACGCCGGATTGCGACAGCAGGCAGAGATATCTTTCTTGACCATGATCGAGATGTAGAGACTATTCGCCAACAGTTTAAAAAGCTGCTTCAAATAGCAAAAATTAGGGGACATGCCATTGGGATAGGGCACCCTTACCCTGAAACATTGCAGGTACTCGAAGAGGAGCTGCCAAAGCTCAGCAAACAGGGGTTCGATTTAGTTCTAGCCTCAGAGCTGACAAAGATAGAGTTTAATAGGCATTTGTGGCGAGTCACATCCTTACCACTACCAACCGTGGTAAAGAATACAAAACAAGCGCCATAGGTTAGCTGGGTTTTGAGCTATTTAGGTAGACAATATCTGCACTTGCGGTCGATGCCTTCTCTTTTTGTACGCCATGTTCAGGCACCAGCTCATGCAGCAACTGGGTTAATATTGACTCATCCATCGCTTGGCACGCTTGCTCTATCTGACTCATGATGCCCTGAAGTCTGCTCCACTCCACTTGGCGATGGCGGGCTAAAAAGACCTTGGCATGCTGGGTCGGTTCAAGCTGCTCTTTTTCATGGAACAGCTCTTCATATAGCTTCTCACCAGGCCGTAGACCAACATATTCAATGGCAATATCTTCATCTGGGATTTTGCCAGAGAGCCTGATCATCTGTTCAGCGAGGTAGCTAATTTTAATCGCCTCGCCCATATCCAAGACAAAAATCTCCCCACCGTTACCTAAAACGGTGGTCTGCATAATCAGACGGCTCGCCTCAGGGATAGTCATGAAATAGCGTTCCATATCGGGATGGGTCACCGTAATGGGGCCGCCACTCGCTATCTGTTCACGAAAGAGTGGAATAACACTGCCAGCAGAACCAAGCACATTGCCAAAGCGGACGGTGATGTAGCGGGTCTTAGAGCGACTGTTAAGGTTTTGGCAGAAAACCTCAGCAGCTCGTTTAGTTGCACCCATAACATTGGCTGGGTTAACCGCCTTGTCGGTTGAGACCAGTACAAACTCTTCACAACCAGCTCGGTCAGCGGCCAATGCAACGGTGCGTGTACCCAAGACATTGTTACGGATGGCTTGACGAATCTGGTGTTCAAGCAGCGGCACATGTTTATAGGCAGCAGCATGAAAAACCACTTTGGGTTGCTGTTGCTGCATAACCTGCTCAACAAAGGGTTGGTCAGTCACATCACCCAGGTAGAAGTGGAGAGCCAGCTCTGGAAACTTCTGCCTTAACTCCTTTTCGATAATGTAGAGGTTGTACTCGCTACTGTCGAGAACCAACAGCTTGCCTGGGTTAAGTTTAGCCAGTTGGCGACATAGCTCAGAGCCGATAGAGCCACCGCCACCGGTTACCATCAGTGTTCGATTTGAGAGATTGTTACGGATATTATCCCAGTCAAGCATCACAGGGATGCGCCCAAGCAGATCCTCAATAGAGACCTCACGCAGCTCATTAACCTTGACCTTACCGGAGATGAGATCTTTAAGGCGAGGCACAGAGCGGAATGGAAGGTTGCTCCTCTCACACTGTTCAACAGCTTGACGTAGCTGCTGGGAGCTGGCTGATGGAATGGCCAACATAATCAGGTCGATCAGCTTCTCATCACACAGCGGTACAATATCATCAACCGTACCGAGTACAGGAATGCCGTGAATATCACGCCCCTGACGACGAGCATGGTCATCAACAAAGGCGACAGGTGTATAGTGCTCGCGATGTTTGCGCTTTAGGTCACGTACTAACATTTCACCCGCTTCACCCGCACCAACAATCAATACCCGCTGGCCCTGTGATTTAAGCGAAAGATGTTGATCTTTAGACCAACGATAGAGCATTCTCGGCCCACTTAAAAACATCACCAGCAAAATGCTGTAGAGCACCGGCACAGAGCGAGGAATCCCCTCCAGCCGTGTAAAAGCGAAGAGTATCAACATGCTAATGGCTGTGCCGATAATCACCGCATTGAGGATACGCATCAGGTCAGGCAGTGAAGCGAAGCGCCAGATACCACGATAGAGCCCAATGAGATAGAAGGTGAATAGCTGAGTAGGAATGATAAACAGGAGGGGTTGTAAAAACTGCTCCTGGAGTGTGAAGTTAAATGACCCCAAGTTGTGGCGTAGCCAAAAAGCAAAAAACCATGCGGAGGGCACCATAATAAGATCATGAGCAAAGGCGGTGCTTTGTGAGCGGATTTTTTCAGGAATCATGAAACAATTATACCCATGTTCTTCTAACGACAACTATCGATCTGTTGTTGATAGAGATAGAGGGCAGAGCCAAACAGTGCTGTCTTAGGGTTGAGGATGATGCGTACCGGCATAGACTGCATCAAATCTGACATACGCCCCTTGTCACAAAAGGTCTTGATAAAGTGGGGCTGTTTTAGCTGCTGGATAATCTTTGGCGCGATACCACCACCGATATAGACGCCTCCCGTCGCCATCAATTTTAGTGCATGGTTACCTGCCTCAGCAGCATAACAACGAATGAGTAGCTGGAGTGCCTCTTCACAGATTGAATCTGTTTTCTGTAGGGCTAATTGAGAGATCATGGCGGCTTGATCATCGGCTGCCTCAAAAATGGTGTTGGGCTGTACTCCTCTCAGTTCACAGAGAAATTGGTAGATATCTACCAGCCCAGGCCCAGAGACAACCCGCTCCCAACTGACATGGCCATACCGTTTTGCTAACCACTGAAACAGGCCAAACTCCACCTCATTGCTCGGACTGAAATCGGCATGCCCCCCCTCCGAGGCGAAGGGGTGAAATGTATGACCATCCCAATATAACCCCGCCTCTCCCAAACCAGTGCCAGCTGAGATAATGCAGCCATTACCCCCAATCTGTCTGTTGCCAGGGTTTAGCAGATAGAAATCCTCTTCAGCGAGTGCATTGATGCCCCAGGCGTTGGCCTCTAAATCATTGATCAGCTCAACTTGCTTAAAACTGAATTTATTGGCCAGCTCATCGGCATCTACCAACCAAGGCAGAGAGGTCACCCGACATTGCCGACCATTGACTGGCCCTGCAATACCAAAGCAGGCATAGGCAGAATTAAGAGAGTGATCACTTACAAACTTTTGGATAATGGTGGTTAGTGAATCCCATTCAGCACTGACAAAATTGGTTTCACAGAGGCTCTTGAGGCCATCTGCATCGACGTTAAATAGTGCCAACCGGCAGTTGCTACCACCCATATCGCCTGCAAGTATCTCCATTTCACCCCACCCAGTAGTACAAATTTACTCACAATTTTACGCCATATTATCTCCCGTTACCGGACTAGCTTCGGTAAACTATACCGATGGATGTTTCTCATATTCTCGACCCCCTAAATGATGCACAACGTGAAGCGGTCTCCGCCCCCATCAACAACATGTTGGTGCTGGCCGGTGCCGGTAGTGGCAAGACCCGCGTTTTGGTGCATCGCATTGCTTGGCTGATCCAACTTGAAGGGGCCTCCCCTTGGTCAGTATTGGCTGTTACCTTTACCAACAAAGCGGCCAAAGAGATGCGTGGCCGTATTGAAGATCTACTTGGCATGCCGGTGGGTGGCATGTGGGTTGGCACCTTTCATGGCTTAGCTCATCGTCTACTACGCGCTCATTGGCAAGAGGCAGGCCTGCCCCAGGCATTCCAGATCCTCGATTCAGATGACCAATATCGATTGGTTCGGCGTGTACTCAAGAGTCTTGATCTGGATGAGGCAAAGTGGCCACCTAAACAGGCACAGTGGTTTATTAATGGCCGTAAAGATGAGGGGCTGCGCGCACAACACCTGGATGATGGAGGTGACCCTTTTCAGCGTCAGATGATTCGCATCTACCGTGAATACCAGGCAGCATGTGAACGAGGGGGTCAGCTCGATTTTGCTGAACTACTACTACGCGCTCATGAGCTATGGCGCGACCGTCCCGATCTGTTGCTGCACTACCGTGAACGCTTCCAGCACATTTTGGTTGATGAGTTTCAAGATACCAACACCATTCAATACGCTTGGCTGCAGCTGCTCTGCCAGGGGCGCAATAATCTTTTTGTGGTGGGTGATGATGACCAGTCAATCTATGGATGGCGTGGTGCCAAAGTGGAGAATATCCAAACCTTTGATAAGGATTTCCCTGGTGCTCAGATACATAAACTGGAGCAGAACTACCGCTCCACAGGCACCATTTTAAAAGCCGCCAATGCATTGATCTCACAAAACCCCTGTCGTCTCGGCAAAGAGCTGTGGACAGATGGAGATGATGGTGAGCCGATAATGCTCTACACCGCCTTCAATGAGGTGGATGAGGCGCGATTTGTTATTGAGCGCATTCGCCAGTTTATCAGCGATGGCCACACCCGATCTGAGGTGGCGATTCTCTACCGTAGCAATGCCCAATCTCGCCAATTTGAGGAGCAGTTGATCCAACATGCCATCCCCTATCGGGTTTATGGCGGTCTGCGCTTCTTCGAACGTGCTGAGATCAAAGATGCAATGGCCTATCTCCGGCTACTGGCCAGCCGCAGTGATGATGGCGCTTTTGAACGGGCGGTAAATATGCCACCTCGGGGCATTGGCCCACGCACGTTAGATGGTGTACGCGCCCATGCACGGGAGTTTGGTTGTTCATTGTGGCAAGCAGCCGTTGAGCTGTTGGGTGGTGGCACACTACCAAAACGTGCAGCTACGGCACTGACCAACTTTATCGAATTGATTGAGGAGATAGCGGCAGCCACCAACACGTTGACGTTGGCAGAGCAGGTTGACCATGTGATTGCCAGCAGCGGCCTACCCGCCCATTTTGAGAAGAGCCGAGATGGCAAAGGGAGCGATCGCAAAGAGAATCTGGATGAGCTGGTTAATGCCACACGCCAATTTGATTTTGAGAGTGCTGATGAGGAGATGGATGATCTAACGGCTTTCCTCTCCCATGCCGTGCTGGAGGCAGGAGAGGCGCAGGGGGATGAGTATGAGGAGTGCGTGCAGTTGATGACACTCCACTCAGCCAAAGGGCTGGAGTTCCCGCTGGTTTTTCTGGTCGGTGTTGAGGAGAAGCTCTTCCCACACAGCATGAGTGCTGATGATCCTGTGCGCTTAGAAGAGGAGCGCCGCCTCTGCTACGTTGGCATTACGCGGGCTATGCAGCAACTCTACCTAACCCATGCTGAGAGTCGCCGTCTCTATGGTCAAGAGAACTACCCGATGCCCTCACGGTTCCTGCGGGAGATTCCAGCAGAGCTAATACAAGAGGTACGACCTGCGCCACAGGTGCATCAACCCAGTTACCGCTCACCCACGATTGCAGCCTTCAGTGAAGAGAGTACTGGATACCGGCTGGGTCAACGAGTCACCCACACCAAATTTGGTGAGGGTGTGGTACTCAATAGCGAAGGCCAGGGAAAGAGTGCGCGGGTACAGGTTAATTTTGAAGATGTGGGGTCTAAGTGGCTGGTAGTCGCCTATGCCAACCTACAAAATATTAGCTAGTAAAATAAAAAAGGGCCCTCATTTGAGAGCCCTTTTTATTTTAAGCGAGAGTGTAAACTAAACCGTTTTTCTACGGCTTGCTACTAATAGTAAAGGAATGCCCGCTAAAAACAGAAAGATTGCTGAAGGAACAGGTACCGCTGAAGAAGCATTTGTATCGTAGGTTATGGGTGTCATGCTCATGTTAATAGGGCCGGAACCAGTAAAAGTTAATCCCGTCATAAATGCATTGGGGTCGCTGGGGTCAAGCTCAAGAGGGGTATCAATACCTAAAATTTTGAATTGAGATACTCCACCTGCAAAAACATGAGTATCCTCAGCGTTATAGTGACCAACCAGTACGTAATCAAGCAATAGCTCATCCCAACGATAGAGATCATATCCAGTGGTATCATTTACTGCCGCTAGTGAAGGAAAGGTTACACTGGCAAAATCTTCTCCACTATTAACTTCATAGACATAACCAACAGCAATAATTGGATCAATCCAGATCGGCGTATCAATACCAAGACCATTTGCACCAATAATTATATCAAATTCAAAACTGCCATCAGCGTTAGGCTCGCCATTATTTGGCATAACAGGGATAAATTCACTGCTACCGGTTGCACCTAGTGAAGCAAGATAGACAGTAGTATCAAAGCTCATATCACCACGATCACCAAGAATAATGGTTAGTATATTCCCTGTGCTGCCTGGAGTAACAGCGGTATCAAAACGTAGAACAGGATTTTCGTTGGGTGCCAAAACACCATTTAGCTCGGTTCCAGGAATGTCTGCAAAATCAGGGTGATTGATATTGACAGTTAAAGGTGTACCACCACCACTGGGCTCAACGCCAGCAATATTATTGCCATTGAGATAGAGGCCAAAGCCGTCATTAAACGTACTGCCTACATACTCTGGGAACTCCTCGGAGCCAAATACACTTAGGAAGGATATTTCACTAACATTTTCGGCAACATTAAATTCAATATCTAGTTGAACCACATCATAAAACTCACTTCCTGAACCACTGACAGGATCAAGAAGAAGCGCTTGGTCAGCTGTAGCTACGGTGTTCCAAGAGGTTGAAAAACTTCCAGAAGTACTTGGGCCATCAGCATAATCTTCAACATTACCCGTGCTAAGAACAATGCCTGGGCCAGGCAAATTATAGGTTCCAGTTAGATTAGAATAGATGCCTGTTTGAGCGCCAAGCGGCACTGGGCTTGGCCCATCCCCTTCATCAAAAACGGACCCATCCCCGTCATCAAGCATTGGCTCACCCCCCTCATCAAAAATAGGCCCACCCTCCTCTTCATCAAAAATAGGCCCAGGGGTGCCATATGAGACCGTTGAGCCAGTAACCAAGATTCCGCTTGTGCCAAAACCCGTCAGTTGGTCGCTTAATATAAGCACATCAGTCTCTGCCGTAATGCCAATGGCTGTAGCTTGACCAGCTCCTAACAAGGCTAAAGCCATTGTAAGTGTTCGTAGTTGTTTTTTCATGAGATTAAAGACACCCCTTAATTTTTGAGTAAAGATCCATGCTGATTTACAGCAGCAATAATCATGCCTTGATAGGTATTTACATATATTACAAGTAGTTACAGTTTTATGAAGATCACAGCTGTAAAAATAACCGACATGAGGTTTAACCACTGGCACTGTTTTCTGTAAAGTTAAATAAAAATATTCTGTCCGTTCCTAATAAATAGTTACGAGGTATACTGCCATTCAACATTAAGGAGATGAGGGTGTTCGTGAGATGATAAAAGATAATATAAAAATACAAAGGGCTCTTTTTTTAGTGGCTATATTGTTCTGCAACGCATCACTCTACGCTGAGGATAAAAACGGTAATTTTGCAGTAAAAGGGGCAGGGTCAATTAGTTGCGAGAGCTATATAGCCATTAAGGAAAAAAGGTCTAGGGACTACTATGTTTTTGTTGGTTGGCTTGAGGGGTACCTTACAGCTGCAAATCAGCATAAAAAAGAGACCTATGATCTAAGCCCTTGGCAATCTCCAGAGTTGTTGATGATGGCACTCTCAAGACACTGCCTAAAAACCCCAAAAAAGGGCTTTATTACAGCTGTAAATGACATGATCAAGGCATTGGAGCAAGAGAAGCTTGAGCAGGCCTCTGAAATTGTTGCAATGACAAGCGAAGGTAAGCAGACATTTGTATATAAATCGATTTTGAAAAAAATTCAGAGGAGGCTATCTGCACAAACCTTTTTTAAAGGTGCTATCGATGGCACCTATACACCTCTCTTAAGAGATGCCATTAAGGCCTACCAGAAAAAGAAAAATATCATGCCAACGGGTTTGCCTGACCAAATAACACTGTTCCATCTTTTTAAGAAAAATAATTGAAGGCTGAAAAATGAAACGCCGTGATTTTATGAAAAAAATGGGGGTGAGTTCACTCGCTTTAGGCAGCGGCCTGACACTATCCAATGCAGCTCATGCTAAAACTGAGTACAAGTGGAAGATGGTCACTACCTGGCCAAAAAACTTCCCAGGTCTCGGCACGGCAGCCAATAAATTGGCTGCACTGATTGGTGAGATGAGTGGCGGTCGGATACGGGTAAAGGTTTATGGGGCCAAAGAGTTGGTTCCCGCTTTTGAAACTTTCGATGCGGTCTCTCGTGGCACAGCCGAAATGGCACATGGTGCAGCCTACTATTGGAAGGGTAAATCTGAAGTGGCGCAGTTTTTCTCCACCGTACCCTTTGGTTTAACAGCACAAGAGATGAATGGTTGGCTCTATCATGGGGGTGGTCTTGAGCTGTGGGAGGAGTTATACCGTCCATTTAATTTAGTCCCTGCCCCAGCAGGTAATACCGGCGTTCAGATGGGCGGCTGGTTTAATAAAGAGATCAACAGCCTGGATGATATGAAAGGACTGAAGATGCGTATCCCCGGCCTTGGCGGTGAGGTGTTGAAACGCCTGGGAGGTACCCCTGTCAACTTGCCAGGCGGTGAGTTATTTACCTCTCTTCAGTCAGGTACTATTGATGCGACTGAGTGGGTTGGCCCCTATAACGATATGGCATTTGGTCTCTATAAAGCAGCCAAATACTACTACTACCCTGGCTTCCATGAGCCTGGCACCACGCTTGAGGCGTTAATCAATAAAGAGGTTTTGGAGTCACTACCAAAAGATCTGCAATCGATCGTGCTTAACGCCTGCAAAGTAGTCAACCTAGATCTGCTCTCTGAATACACAGCTCGCAACCCAGCCGCCTTAAAAACATTGGTTGAGAAGCACAAGGTTGATATTCGCCGTTATCCTGATGACGTGGTGCGCAAGCTGCGTAAAATCTCGCGTGAAGTGACAGCAGAGGTGGGTAACCGTGATGCCTTCTCAAAGAGAGTTTATAACTCTTACGAGGCATTTTACCAAGCCTCTAGGCAGTGGAGCGATATCTCAGAACAGGCCTATATGCAGGCAAGAGACCACACCTAAGACCGGTTTTCTAACTGTAAAATGGCGTTCATGAACATGATATGGAAAAATTTCTGTTTATGGATGTCCATTTGCAGCGCTTTATAATTGGCGATAACTATGCCATCCCCCCTCCTTCCACTCTCACTCTACATCCACATCCCTTGGTGTGAGCGTAAGTGCCCCTACTGTGACTTCAACTCACACGCCTCCGAACAGCCCATTGATGAGATAGCATACGTCGATACTCTGCTGGATGATCTACAGCAGGATCTGCCACTGGCACAAGGTCGACCACTAGAGTCGATCTTTATCGGTGGCGGAACCCCCAGCCTCTTCTCTGGTGAGGCGATAAGCCGGCTATTACAAGGAGTTAGTGACCGAATATCATTAACCAAAGGCTGTGAGATTACGATGGAGGCCAACCCAGGGTCAGTTGAAGCGGCTCACTTTGCCGCCTATCGTCAAGCGGGGGTTAATCGCCTCTCCATCGGTGTGCAGAGTTTTAGTGATGATAAGCTACAGATACTGCAGCGCATCCATAGCGCCAATGAGGCGACCACGGCACTATCAACCGCTCGCACAGCTGGTTTTGATAATATCAATCTTGATCTAATGTTTGGCCTACCTAAACAGACATTAGAGCAGGCGAAGATGGACCTCCTCCAGGCAATTGAGTTACAACCTGAGCACATCTCCTACTATCAACTCACCATAGAACCCAACACCCGCTTCTATCTTCAGCCGCCGGTACAGCCTGATGATGAGCTACTTTGGTCAATGCAGGAGCAAGGGCAGCAGTTACTTGCTGCTGCAGGTTATCAACAGTATGAAGTCTCAGCCTATGCTCGCAAAGGAGAGCGCTGCTGGCACAATCTCAACTACTGGTTATTTGGTGATTATTTGGGTATTGGTGCCGGCGCACATGCCAAAACCACACAGTTAGGAGAGCCTTTTCAGGTTACACGGCAGAGCAAATATTCCGCGCCTTCACGTTATCTTGAAGCAACTGATTACTGCCTAAACCGGACATTGCTTAGGAATGAAGATCTTATTCTTGAATTTATGATGTTCACATTACGCTTGGTTGATGGCTTCCCAGAGAGGCTTTTTACCGCCAGAACAGGAGTTAATCTTAAATCTATAGAAAGAGAGCTAATAGCTTTAAAAGATAGAGGTTTAATTGAATATAAGCCGCCGTTAATTC
>Ga0256834_1000690_pt1 | contig 24190 bp, 30 predicted proteins | sample 4281140metaG_FD_190536 | JGI IMG/M metagenome (GOLD analysis project Ga0256834, IMG submission 190536) | Hydrothermal vent microbial communities from East Pacific Rise, Pacific Ocean - 4281-140 | ecosystem: Environmental > Aquatic > Marine > Hydrothermal vents | place: Pacific Ocean: East...
CGAAATCATGTTGCAATAAGACTCTAGGAGAATTGAAAGATCTCATCTATCTTCTGGACAGGGAAAAATGCGACATGTTGCAATAAGACTCTAGGAGAATTGAAAGACTGACTTTCTCTTTCAGCTGAGTGCCAGGAGGACGGTTGCAATAAGACTCTAGGAGAATTGAAAGCTGGAGCTTCGCCCTGACCTTTGCAAAGCTCCAGGAAGTTGCAATAAGACTCTAGGAGAATTGAAAGTGCTCCTATGCACTTCTGAGCAGGGGAAGCAATGTATGTTGCAATAAGACTCTAGGAGAATTGAAAGACATATACCTTGCGAAAACACTTCCGTTTAACATTTGTTGCAATAAGACTCTAGGAGAATTGAAAGTGATGAGACGATTAGAATCCTTCTCGCGCAAGCAAAAGTTGCAATAAGACTCTAGGAGAATTGAAAGATTTGATGCTATCGGGGTCGTCGAATAAGTGCTCGTGTTGCAATAAGACTCTAGGAGAATTGAAAGTCTTTTTTCACCTCCTCCTTCACTTTCTTCCAGGCCAGTTGCAATAAGACTCTAGGAGAATTGAAAGTTCAGGCCCTCGAAGTGGCCCTCACCGAAGACACGGCGTTGCAATAAGACTCTAGGAGAATTGAAAGAAGGGCTTCGTTGCGGGCGAGCTTCACGACTGGCTGGAGTTGCAATAAGACTCTAGGAGAATTGAAAAAACCTCACCGCGCTTACTCTGACCGACAACAATGTTGCACAATAAAATCTAAAACTCTAGTGTGCCTAAAAGAGTAGAGGTAGCGGAGAATGGAGTTGAAAAAACTTTTAGAGAGCATGGACGAAGGAGTAAACATAGCCTTCTCAAAAACAGGGTTGGCTTGGACTAGTTTATTTGTAATCATTGAGTCATTTTTAGTATTTAAAAAGGATATAAATGTGAACTGGATGTTATCTATCTGGCCTCTTGTAGTTACAGCGGGGAGTATAGCGATTGCGATAGATTTATTCCGTAGCAAATCTCAGGAAGAGGTCTTGAAGAGAGTAAAGATGGTCTCAGGAGCATTGTTTATAGTTGCAACAATGGAAGTACTGGTATGGGCGTGTATAAACATTAAGTGGGGGTGCCTAATTGTAGTCTCGTGGTTGGTTCTAGTAACATGGTTATTGTTTAACAGAACTCAGCAACATTAGATATTATTGAACGAAGAATTAGGGAATCTAAACAAAAATGAAATACAAATTGGGAGAGAGTTTCCTAATTGTATTGTGAATCAATTAAATCCTCTTCCTCCTGCCCCATTTTATCTGCGCTGTCAGTATCTTCTCCGTTGAAAAGAGCCACGCCGTTGCGTACAGGGTGGCGAGCGCTACGATGAGCAGGTAGACGACGCTGAAAACTACGGGCCGGTAGCTCCCCATGAGGACGTGCCTGTAGTCTATTATCGGGTGCGTGAATGGAATCGCGAGGAGAGCATACCTAGCAACTGGTGAGAGGGCGTTGATGTCCGTGTACATCAGCAGGAACGCGGGGAACGCGAGGGGCATTATAACTGCGCTGACCAGCGTCGTGGCGCTCTGAACGTCCTCGGCAAACACCGCCACAATCATGGCGAGGCTGAGCGCGATTATAATCGTGAGGAACACCGCCAGCGCGAAGAGCATGCCCCCCAGTGGGGTTACCGTCAGTCCGAGCTGTTGCAGGCTTACCCCCGTCGTTCCGGTGTTGAATGAAGCCATGTAGTACTTCATTCCAATCATGTAAGCAACCGCCGCCACAAGCCCCATAACAGCCGTTCCGAATATCTTGGAGGCGACTATATACGTTCTGGGGACCGGGAGAGTGAGAAGCGTTTCGAGGGTTTTGTTTTCTTTTTCGCTCGCTATCGCCCCGGCGGCCATCTGGGAGGTCACCATAACCATCATGAAAACCACGAGGGGAATCGTCATGGCCTGTGAGACTATTATGCTCGAGACTATCGCCGGGGAGACGTCGACCACGCGGCCGTTTATCACCGACTCGCTCTTGAGGACTATCGGGTGTAGCACCGCGTTCGGGTTCTTGGCACCGAGGTTCTTCACCTTTATCTCCGCTATTCCCTCGCTGAGGACGTTGAGGATGGCGCTTATCCTGCCTGCACTCACGCTCTCCTTCATGCCCGTGCTTATGGTGGTGAATATCCCGTACAGCTCGACGGTAGCGGTTTCGTTCGATTCGAGCCTCTTCGAGAAGTCGGGCGGAATCACGACGAGAACGTTCTGGTTGAGCCTGAGGGCCTCGCTTATGGCTTCCTCGACGTTGCTCGCGTTGACCACGACCACGCTCACGTTGGGCGAGTTCCGGAGGACGCTGATTAAAAGCCTCCCGTACTTGCCATTGTCGAAGTTTGCAACTGCCACGTGAGTTGTGCCCTTCGCCTGCTCTAGACCCATCGTGAAGGCGTGTCCGAGAACCGGGAGGAGAACAAGCGGGACAACAACGAGTCCGAACAGAAGCTTTTTGTCCCTGAAGAAGTTTTTGAGTTCCTTCTTCGCGAGAACCCAGAAGTCGCTCATGAACCTTCACCCCCGACCGGCTCGGGGATTTCCACGCCCACGGCTTTCATAAAGACTTCCTCAAGGTTCTCCGCGTCGTACTTCTCCTTCAGCTCCCCTGGGGTGCCGGTTTCCACTATGCGTCCCTCGTTTATCAGAGCAACCCTGTCGCAGAGGAACTCGACCTCGAGCATGTTGTGACTTGAGATTAGGAACGTAACTCCCTCGTTCCTCGCGAAGGCCTTTATCGTCTTCCTTATCTCGTAGGCGTTCACTATATCGAGTCCGCTCGCCGGCTCGTCGAGGATTGCCAGCTTCGGCCTCACCATGAGCGCCCTCGCTATCAGGAGCTTGCGCGTCATCCCCTTAGAATAGGTTGAGACCTTGTCGTCGAGCCTCTCACCGAGTCCCGAAATCCTTACCCCCAGCTCCAGCATTTTCCTGGCCTTCCGTTCGTCCTTCGCGTAGAGCCTCGCCATGAACTCGAGGTATTCCCTGCCGGTGAGGTTCTTGTAGGCGCCGGCCTCCTCGGGGAGGTAGCTTATAAGACCCCTGACCCTGCCCGCGTCTTTAACGACGTCGTGTCCCGCTATCCTCGCGGTTCCGCCGGTTGGCTTCAGGAGCGTTGCGAGAATCTTGAGGGTCGTGCTCTTCCCGGCTCCGTTCGGGCCGATGAGGCCAAATATTTCGCCCTCTCTGATGGAGAAGCTTATTCCCCTGAGGGCCTTTATCCTCCCGTAGTCCTTCTCGAGGTTCTCAACTTCAACGAGCACCTTCATCACCCTCGTAGATGAAGACGTCCTCGATTTTAACTCCGAAGAAGCGGGCAATCTTGAAGGCGAGCCTGAGGGAAGGGTCGTATTTACCCTTCTCAATCGCTATAATGGTCTGCCTCGTGACGCCCAGCTCTTTTGCAAGCTCCTCCTGTGTCAAACCCCTCGCCTCCCTCAGCTCGCGCAGGCGGTTCTTCACTCACATCACCCGTGAATAGTAGTGTCTAAGCGCTAGGTGTAGCAGGGACATTCCCACCAGAACGGCACTCAGACTCTCGAAAGCTCCCTTTATTTCAGGATTTGACGTCTTTAATGAGAGGAAAAGCACGGAAAAACCAAGTGCCACTATGATAATTTGGAGAGTTCTCCTGGAAGCTATTTCGTTTATCCTGATTGTCCTTTCGTCTTCTAAAACAATTCCCTTCTCACTGAGCCATGAAGAGTACCAGTTGGCAAAGACCATTGCTAGGGCTAAGGCAATAACTCCGATTTCTCCGCGTCCTGAGCGGACTGAGAAAAATATTGTAAACCCCGCAATAATCCCAACGAGGACGGGAGGGACTCTGAGCATTCTTTCCATAGGTCTCACCATTTGTGTAAAGTTTCCTTTACGTAAAGCTTCCTTTACACCCTTATAAGGGTTTCCCCTCAAAGCTTTTAAAGGGAGAGCGAAAACTCACTTCCGCGCGGGGGTTGCCGAGCCTGGTCAAAGGCGCGGGATTTAGGGTCCCGTCCCGCAGGGGTTCCCGGGTTCAAATCCCGGCCCCCGCACCAGAAGGCTTCTCGCATAAAGAATCACATAAAGAAAAGAGAATTCAGGAGTACTGTTCCACCGGAAGCCTCATTCTGCTGGATATCAGAAGCAGGATTATTCCAAGGAGGGCCATTGCCAGGTATATCAGCATCCCTGTCGTAACGCCCTGGACGAGGACGAACATCACGTTTGGAGCGACGGCGTTGGCGGAGTTCGAGATGAGTCCGAGCGCGAAGCTTGCCTCTGGGTAGATTTCCTTTGGATACGCCGCCGGAGCGGTGGTCCAGAAAGCCGGACCGGTTCCCTGCACGATGCCCGTTATCGCGATTCCGAGGAGTGCCAGCGTGTAGTCGTTGGCGAGGATTGACTTCCAGACGATGAATATTCCCGCAAACGTTACCGCGTACGATATAGTCATAACGCTGACGATAGCCTTGAAGAGACCCCTGTTGCTGGGGTTCTTAACGGAGAGCCTGTACCCGAGGTAGCCCATTATGATTGACCACAGCCCCATTGAGACCTCAAGGGCCATCACGAGGTTCGCCACCTGGGCGCTGCTGAAGTGAACCCTGTTGAGGGTGAACGAGCCTAGGGTGAAGATAATCCAGAGGGCCGGGAAGAACGTGAAGCCGAAGACCCAGGTAAAGGGCATCTTCCAAACGTTGGAACCGGAGGAACGCTTCTCCTTGGGTATCTCGAAGTCCTCCACCAAAAGCCACCAGATTCCGAGGAGGACGTACATGATAACTGCTGAGACGAGGAAAGCGACCTTAACGGCTTCCCAGCCCGAATAGGCGCTTGACGCCCACTTGGCGAGGTTTATGCCGTAGATTCCACCCCAGAAGATGCCCGATAAGATTATTCCCTTCGCAAAGGGCCTTTCGGCGACGAAGAGTCTTCCAATCTGGTTGCTGAAGACCGCTATCAGGGCAACTATGAAGCCCTGGAAGAAGCGCAGCGCGACCACGCCCCACCAGTTGGGGACGAAGGGAATTATGAACTGAGGAATTGCCGCGAAGCTTACTATTAGAGCAACGCTCCTTTTGAACGACCCCTTAAACAGACTCGTTCCCCCGAGGAGGAACGCCACGAAAAGGCCAACAACGAAAGCCGTCTGCTGGTAGCCCATCATCGTCGACGTTATCCCGTAGTGGCTCAAAACAACGCTTTTGAACTTCTCGAGCATGTGCATCGTTCCGAAACCCGATGCCAGCAGAACCGTGTTGATAAACACGGTCGTCCACCGCTTGGCCATGGCACATCACCTCACAGCCTTCCCATGAGCATGAGCACACCGAACACTATGAACAGAACTCCCGCGCATCTCTTAACGAGGGAGTGGGGGAGCAGGTTTCCAATCTCCTGACCGATTAAAGCTCCAATCAGGTTGACAGCTGCCAGACCCAGTATCGCCCCCAGAAACGCGGTTTTCCAGCCGTACTTCGAGGCAAAGGTTATCGTCGTGAGCTGGGTTTTGTCCCCGAACTCGGCTAGAAAAGTTGTTATAAGGACAAGAAGCAGGGGACTGTCCATCCGACCACCTCACAGCTTTGAGAGCGCTTCCCTCATTCTCTCCATGGCCTCTATGAGCTTATCCTTTTTGGTGGCGTAGCTTATCCTGAGCCATCCCTCCCCCTGCTTTCCGAAGGCGGTTCCTGGAATGACGACGACGCGCGCGTTGTCGAGGAGCCAGTTTGCAAAGTCCTCACTGCTCATATCGAGCTCCGGGTCAATCTTGACCCATACGTAGAAGGCTCCCTTCGGCTTGAAGGGCTGAAGATGCGGCATGTCGTTGAGGTACTTGAGGACGAGCCTCCTCCTCTCGGCGTAGACTTCCCTCATCCTCTCAACGGCCTCCCAGCTTCTCCTGTCCCTCAGGGCCGTTATACCCGCTATCTGCACGAAGGAGGTTACGTTTCCGATGACGTAGGCGTGAAGCTTAATCATATCCCGTATTACCTCTTCGGGGGCAATGGCAAAGCCGAGGCGCCAGCCGGTCATTGCAAAGGTCTTTGAGAATGAGTTTGCCAGTATCGTGTTGTCGGGGGCGTACTTAATCATTGGGTAGTGCTTGGCCCCCTCGTAAAGGAAGTGCTCGTAGGGTTCGTCGCTCAGAACGTATATGTTGTAGTCCTGGGCTATGTCGGCTATGGCTTTGATTACATCCTTCTTCATAACAGCCCCCGTGGGGTTGTTGGGGTAGTTTATGACAATCATTCTTGTCCTCTTTGTTATGGCCTCTATGAGCTCGTCGGGGTTGAGGCGGAACTTGTACTCCTCTCTGAGGGGGATTCTGATTATCCCCGCCTCGGCTATCTTGGCGTCCTCAACGTAGCAGACGAAAGCGGGGTCAGGAATTATAACGTCGTCTCCCTGCTCGAGAATCGTCTGAAACGCGAGGTATGTGGCCTCATAAGCGCCGGCCGTTACTAGGATGTTGCCAGTGTCTATGTCAACATTGTAGAACTCCCTGTAGTATTCCGATATCGCTTCCCTGAACTCGGGAATGCCGGCGTTTGGCGTGTAATGGGTGTAGCCTTCTTCAATGGCTCTCTTGGCAGCCTCTTTAATAACCTCAGGAGTGTCAAAATCGGGTTCTCCTATCCCGAGGGAGATAACGTCCTCCATCTTGGACGCCTTTTCAAACAGTTCCCTAATCTTGGAGCGCTGAATTATGTTTATCCTCTCCGCTAGGAAGTACTTCCTTTTTTTGTAGCGCATCCTCAATCCCCCCGACACCTGGGGTTGAAGGAGGCCTCTATATAAATCTATTCCCACAAAAAGAACAGGCTAAGTTTGGAAAGACCTATAAAACTTCGACAAGAGCTGATTTTTCAAAAAAAGTTTTCATTTCTTCCTTGGAGCAGGATTCAACTGCTATTTCCCTCAACCCGTGCCTTTTAATGAAGTCCTCAACATCCCTTCTCTTTCCGAACACGACCAAGTAGTTCTCCCCCTTTCTGACCCCCCTTTTTCTTATAGCATCCTTTATTTGAATCTCTCCGCTCAGACGCAGGAGTAGCTCCCCGCCAAGGGTCTTTGCATGGTTGGTGCCTCTTTCAAATGCCCTCAGGGCGAGAACTGCGGCAAAGGCAACTTCCTGCCAGCAACTGGCCCTTACGAGTTGCACGTTGCCCCCTATGTGGGGTATCACTTCATCTGGGTTCTCAACGAGGACTCTGGAAATCCAGACCCCCCTCAGTACCTCCTCTGCCATTTCACCACCACTTCATGCTTTTTTTCTCTGCTTTTAAAAGAATTGTTCAAAAAATTTTTGAAATTAATAATATTGTAATATTATCAAAAAGCACAAAGTATTTAACTACTTAAACCGCTATCTACCTTAGCGGCTTAATGGACTGGGTGGTGCAGGGATGAGCAGGATGAAGATAATCAGCGTTCAGCTCCCTCAGGGCCTTATAAACGCCATGGACCAGCTGGTTAAGAAGGGTGTTTACCCAAACCGGAGTGAAGTCATCCGTGAGGCAATCCGAGAGCTCCTCAAGAGGGAGCTTTACAGACTCGAGACCACCGAGAGGTCCACCCCGGACTATGTGATTAAATAATCCCGTTTAATCCCCTGGTAAAATCAGGGTTTAATACTCAACGATGGGGGTTGGGGCAGATGGTGTTTAAGTTGCTGGAGCAGGCGGGTATAAAGATAGACCTTGAGGACGAGCCAAAGAAGCTTCCAACTGAGGAAAAGTTTTCAGAGGAAGAGGAAGACCTGATAAGGATTGTTATAGTCGGCGTGGGTGGTTCCGGTAACAATACCGTAACGAGGCTTTATGAGCTCGGGGTTCAGGGCGCCGAGCTTATAGCCATGAACACCGATGCCCAGGCTCTCAGGCATGCTAAAGCCCATAAGAAGCTTCTCCTCGGCAAGGAGATAACGCAGGGCAAGGGCTCCGGAGGAGACCCGGAGATAGGCTACCGTGCGGCCGAGGCAAGTGCCCATGAGATTGCCGAGACAATCGGGGATGCCGATTTGGTTTTCATAACGGCCGGGATGGGCAACGGAACCGGAACCGGTGCGGCTCCGGTTGTGGCAAGGGTTGTCAAGGAGCGCGCCAGGCACAACGGCAGGTTTAGGGAACCCCTCGTCGTAAGCGTTGTAACGTTCCCCTTCAAGAACGAGGGCAAGCTGAGGATTGAGAAGGCGAAGGCCGGGATAAAGGCTCTGCTCTACTATTCAGACACTGTAATCATAATCGAGAACGACAAACTCCTCCAGCTCGTTCCAAAGCTTCCGATAAACGCGGCCTTCCGCTTCGCCGACGAGATAATAGCGAGAATGGTCAAGGGAATAACCGAGACCATTAAGCTCCCGTCGATGGTGAACATAGACTTCGCTGACGTTTACAGCGTCATGCACAACGGCGGTGCGGCTTTGATTGGAATAGGCGAGAGCGATTCGAGCAACAGGGCCGTCGATGCCGTCAAGAACGCCCTCCAGAACAAGCTCCTCGACGTCGAGTACGGAAGCGGTGAGAAGGCCCTAGTTCACTTCACCGTTGGCCCGGACGTCAGCCTTGGGGAAATCAACGAGGCCATGAACGTCGTTTACGAGAAGCTCGGTGAGAAGAGCGAAATCAAGTGGGGAGCTAGGATTGACGAGGACATGGGCAAGATGGTCAGGGCCATGGTGATAATGACCGGGGTTAAAAGCCCGCACATCCTTGGCGGTGAAACTGCGCTTCAGCTCGCCCCGAAGGAGAGCATACTGAAACCCGAACCTAAAAAGCCCTTTGGCGACTTCAAGGACAAAATATATGAAACAATAGTTAACCGGAGTTTGGAGGGGCCGGGAAGAAAACTCTCCCCCGGGATAAGCTCGATTTTTGACGACTTCCTTGACCTCAGCTGACCTCCTTCAATTTTTAGGGTGAAAGTGATGGCCGCAGTCATCAGTATAGCCAACCAGAAGGGTGGTGTTGGAAAAACAACGCTGACGATGAACTTGGGCTTCGCACTGGCGGACATGGGAAAGAGGGTTCTCTTGGTGGACATAGACCCCCAGTTCAACCTGACGTTTGGGCTTATAGGGATGCGGGTTCTTAACCACGCCGACAGGAACGTTGGAACCCTCATGACGAGGGAAAGCGAGATAGATGAAAGCCTGGTTAGGGTAAGAAAGAACCTCGACCTCATTCCAAGCCATTTAAACCTCTCGGCCAAGGAGATTGAGATAATAAACACATACAACCGCGAGAGGAGGCTTGAAAAGGCCCTGCTACCAATTCTTCCAGACTACGACTACGTTCTCATAGACAATCCGCCGAGCATGGGGATATTCCTCGTAAACTCGCTAACGGCTTCCGATTACGTGCTCATCCCTCTCGAGCTAAGCTACTTTGGCGTCATAGGGATGCAGCTCATGTTCAACCTCATGAGAATGATTCGCGAAGAAACCAACGAGAACCTGAAACTGCTAGGCCTCGTTCCCAACAAGTTCACCAAACAGACTAAGGTTCCGAAGCTCCGCCTCAAGGAGCTGAAGGAAACATATCCGGACGCGCCGATACTGACAACGATTCCGAGGGCAATAGCCCTTGAGAAGGCTCAGAGTGAGGGTAAGAGCATCTTTGAGTTTGACGGTAAAAGCCGCGCCGCCAAGGCCTTTCTAAAGCTTGCGAAAGAGGTGGTTGAGGTTGTCGAGGGATAAACTTCCAAGACTGTTTGAGGGTTCAATAGACGAACTCACCAAACCGTCAAAGCCTTCTAAGAAGAAGCCCGACCTGAAAAAGGAGAAGATGCAGAAAACACTTTACGTCAGCAGGGACATGAACGTGAAGCTCATTCAGCTCTACGCCGAAGAGGGGAGAAGGCAGAGCGCCATCGTTGAAGATGCCGTTAACCTCTACTACTACCTCCGCCTCGCCCTCGGTGAGAAGAAGTTCGGTGAACTTTTGAGCGCAGTCAAAAGGGAGGACCCCGATTTTCTCAGGGAGTACCTCTTAAAACTCAAACTTTGAATAGGCCCCACCCCGGGTGGATGTTCAAATCAGGGCTAAAATAAGCTCATTCGCAGTACTCCTCTATTATCCTCTGTATTATCTTGCTGGTCTTCGCCCGGTCGCTCTTGTAGAGGTAGGGAACGCGGATTACTTCTGCCTCTATTCCGTGCTTTCTCAGTTCTTCCTTGAGTTTCTCGCAGTTGAACTTCTGGTCGGGACCGATTGCTATTACGTCCGGGTCTATGCGCTTCACGAGCTCGAAGTCTATTCCTCCGGGCGAGCCGATGTAAACCTCGTCCACGTATTTTATCGCCCTCAGCAGTTCCGCCCTGTCCTCCGCCGGGTTTATCGGGTTCCTCCGCTTGTTTTTTCTGACTGTCTCGTCGTGGGCGACTATAACTACAAGCTCGTCGCCGAGCTCTTTTGCCTGCTTCAAAAAGTGTATATGTCCGACGTGAAGGATGTCGAAGACGCCTCCGACGAGAACTCGTATTTTTCTCATTTCACCCCACCGTGATGTTCCAGATTTTATCCTTGGCGTGGTGGATGTTCTTCACAGCCTTCCCCTTGGGCTTCTCCTTCATCGCCTTACCGCTCATGAGGGCTATGCCTATTGCGAGCGGCCTTCCGTACTGCTCTTCAACGACAAAGACGAAGTCGCCCTCCTTGATGTTCTCATCGGCGTCAACTATGCCAGCGGCCATAACGTCAGCGCCGTTGATGATGTATGGAACTGCCCCCTCGTCAACGACAACGCGCCTCGGCCACTTCCTCAGGTCCTCCTCGTTGGACAGCTCGTAGAGCGCTATGACGAGCGGGAAAATCAGGCCCTTGCGCCTTATGAAGAAGGGCTTTCCGTTGACGAGGAGGATTTCAGTGGTCTTGTCGAACTCCGCAACCTCAACGCGGTCCTTCTTGCTCAGCATCTTCTCTGCTATTTCTTCGCCGAAAATCTCGGCCATCTCGCGGATTATGGCCTTTACCTCCTTCTTGCTGAGGGGGTGCTTGACCTTCAGCTCCACGCTTTCACCTCCTCGTAAATCCGTCTCGCGCTCTCCCTCGGGTTATCGCTCGCGTAAATCGAACGGCCCACGATGATGTAGTCGGCACCGGCCTTTAAAGCCTCGCCAGCCTTCCCACCCTGGGCGCCAACTCCTGGAGTCAGGATTTTGATTCCCGGCTTGAGCTTCGAGCGAATGTAATTGACACGCTCGGGCCTCGTGGCCGGAGCTATTACCCCGAAGGGCTCGAGCCGGTTGGCGAGCTCTATTAGACTATCAGTCACCGGCTGTATGAACTCCTTCGACCCGGGATGGCTCATCTCGACGACGATTATCGTCTTCCCGAGCTCCATAACCGCTTTAACGCTGTCGCTCCCGACGAAACCGTGCGCTATGATGTAATCCGCACCGGCCTCGAAAACCTTATCCGCTATCAGCCGGTTGGTGTTTGGAATGTCCGCAAGCTTGAGGTCGGCTATAACCGGGAGGCCGGTCTCCTCCTTGAGTTCGGGGATTATGCCCAGTCCAGAGCCAATGATGAGGGGCCAGTTCACCTTAATCGCCCAGAGGTAGTCCGCCGTTTCTCGGGCTATCTCAAGGGCCCTCTCGCGCTCGTAGACGTCAAGGGCGAGGATAAGCCTGCTGTCGGCCATTGACTCACCTCACGAGGGACTTTATCTCCTCCGGCACGTCCTTGAGGAAAACCGCCACGTGGTAGGCGCTCTTCATTGCATCGGCCGGGTTCTCGGCCCACGTGACGACGACCATATCTCCATCATCAGGCCCAAGAACGGAGAGCTTTTCCGCTAACTCGGGCATGGTTTCCCGCAGGGGCCTGCCGTCCTCCGGAAAAACCACCTCCCCGTTTTTAACGACGAGAATCATGGCCCCCCTGGCGAGGAATCTTATTGCTTCATCGCGAAGCTCGATGCTCTTAAATTCCGGCGGGTTCCTTACGATGAGGGCGTACGCCGGGAAGCCCTCAACCTCCCCAACCCTCCGAACCTCCGAGAACTCTTTTGATATCCCCCCCAGGAGCTTCCTGCCCCTCTCGCTCAGGACGTGTCCCCTCTGGGAGGACTCTATAACCCCCATCCCTGAGAGCTTTCTCAAAAGGGTCCTCACGCTTCCTTCTCCAAGGTCCAAAAGCTCTGATATTGTCTTCCTGCCAATTGGATTTCTGAGAAGGAACAGAACCGCCACAACGTCCTCGACGGTAAACTCAGGATAGGCTCCCCTCTTCCAGCTCATTCTCACCCACCGAGAAGAGTAGGAAAAAGGAAGTTAAAAGCTTGCCGTCAGAGCCACCTCGGCTTCAGTCCGGCCCAGGCGCGCATCTTCTCGTGGGCAATGATGCGCGGGATGTTGGGCATCTCCTTCGGGCCGGGGTTCTTCATGTAGAAGGCGTTGACCTCGTAAACGGTTCCGAAGGCCTTCTTCTCGACGGCAATCTTTCCGAGTCTCACCAAGTCGACGAGCAGACCTGCCAGAGCCGGGCTGTCGTTTATCCTTCCAGTTATGACGAGCTCGTCGTGGGCGCCGTTGAACGAAACGTACTCGATGTGCATCGCTATGAACTTCTTGTCGCCGAGCGGCTCGAGGAAGCCGGTCGGCTTGATGTAGTGCGGTGCGTCGTAGCCGAGGAGATCTTTGACGATGGAGCTCTTGGTGAACTCCTTGCTCTTGTTGCGCTCCTTGTCGGTCAGGGCAAGGAAGTCTTGGTTTCCTCCGATGTTGAACTGGGCTATATCGAGGACGTAGCGGTTCCTCTGGGCGAGGTGAGCCAAGATGTCAGCGGTCAGCGGGGTTGCTCCGGTTGCCCCGTCGTCGCCGAAGATGACGAGGTTGCTCTCCTTGGCAAGCTCAACGAAGGCCGGGTCGTTGGCTATAAGCGTTGGAATCGCGTTGACGAACGCGGCACCACCGACTTCCTTCGCGTACTGGGCGGCCGCGTAGACGTAGACCTGGGTAGCTGTGAGCCTGTCCTTCCTGTTCTCGGCTATGGCCTTTTCAAGCTCTTCCTTCTTCTCGAAGGGAACGAAAGCTTCCGTTGTGCAGACGTTGACGATAACGTCGGGCTTAAGCTCCTTCCACTCTCCGACGAGGTGCTCTACCGCTTCGCTGAGGGTCATCTCGTCGTCTAGGCCAGTGGCCTCGAGCGGGAGGTTCCTGAGGCTTCCGAGGTGGACGCCCTTCCTTATGGTTATTCCCCTGAGGCTCTCCGGGGCCTCGGAGTCGTAGGTTTTGACGACCTCATGAAGGTCCTTGCCGACCTTGGCCTTGTCAACGTCGTAGGAGCCAACGATTTCTATGTCCTTAATCTTAATCGGAAGCTCGTCCGCCAGCGGAACGCCGTAGGGCTCGAGCTTTCCTGCCTTTATCTTCTCGAGGCCGCTCGCGAATATGCTTGCAACGTAGCCCTGCCCGAGTATAACAACCCTCACCATCTCTTCTCCACCTCCTTTGTTGTTTTCAAATATTTTATGGTTGTTAAATAGTTTTCGGTTGTGAAACTTTTCTGGCTATGAAGTATGCGGTGATTCCAACACGGAGATTTGTCAAAACCATCAGCAGACCAAAGAGCAGTCTTACGGAAGTTGCCGAGGGCCAGAGCAGGAAGAGCATCGTCAGAAATATTCTCTCGTCTCTTTTTCCGGGTAGCCTTCGAAGGGCCGGTATCGCCCTGTAGGCGTCCCTGCAGAACGCCGCTTTGAACCTCTCGGTTGAGTAGCTGACCATCACCGAACCGAGCAGGGCGAGCAGTGCTACGAAATACCACAGCGGCTCCCTGAGCGTTGAGTACGCGAGCAACGCCAAGAACGCCCCGTCTACGTAGCGGTCGAGAAGGGAATCCACGTAGCCGCCGAGTTTGCTCGTTCTGAGCTGTGCCCTCGCAAGTTCCCCGTCGACGCCGTCGAGTATCGAGCTGAGCTGGTAGAGGATTCCCGCCAGGGGCAGGCTGACGAGCGTTAGGATGGCAGAGAACATACCGAGGGCGAACGTGACGACCGTCATCTGGTTTGGAGTGACCCTCTCAACCAGCAGGTAGCTGATTCTGGTCGAGATTTTCCTGTTGATGTGCCTGCTGATGAAACCGTCTCCAATTCCCTTCACCGACGTGAAGACGAGCATTTTTCTTGCCCTCTTGAGCTCTTTGGGAGTGTCCACGTCTGTCCAGCCGAGGCCATCTACAAAGGTAACGGGAAGCTTCGCCCTCTCAACTACCTCACTTAAGGAGTAGTCACCGTTATCCTCTTCTTCGAGCTCGGCCGTCACATTAAAGATTCTATCGTCGAGTATGAAGAAGCCCGTATCAACGGCGTCCCAATCCTTCAGTCCCTTTCCTATTTTCTCAACCCTGCCCCCTCTGACCTGAACCTTTGTGGCCTCATCAACGTCAATCCACCTCGGCCTTCTGTCCGCTATCAGGCCCCGTCCTTTCACGGCTTCCTCCACAAAGGTCTCGCTGTAGACGTGGTCGCTCATGACCAGAACGAACCTTCCGGAGACCTTTTCGCGGGCGAGGTGGAGGGAGTGTCCGTTGCCCTTTTCCGGCTCCGGGTTCAACACGAACTCCGCGCTGAAGCCGTGTCTCCTGATGAACTCCCTGTAGGCCTCGAGGTAGCGCCCGTTGGTCACTATTACGAACCTCTCCACGCCCTGTCTCTGGAGCAGTGTCATCGTTCGGTACAGTATTTCCCTTCCCGCTACCTTGACGAGTCCCTTGGGCTTCCCGCCCATTCTCGTTCCGAGGCCGGCCGCGAGAACCACTGCGGTCTTTGGAGCCATTGGCATCACCTTTTTAAGCCCCTCGAGAAGGTCTCATCGGGAGAAGCATTATTAAATTAACAAATTGTAATTTAAATCTTTCGGTGGTGCACCATGAGGGTTGCCGTGCTCTACTCCGGTGGTAAGGACTCCAACTACGCCCTCTACTGGGCGCTCAAGCAGGGGTTCGAGGTCAAGTACCTCATCTCGATGGTGAGCGAGAGGGAAGACAGCTACATGTACCACGTACCAAACATTCACCTCACGGAACTGCAGGCGAGAGCCATTGGGATTCCCCTCGTCAAGGGGTTCACCAGCGGAGAGAAGGAGAAGGAAGTTGAGGACATGAAGGCGGTCCTCGAGGGCCTGAAGGTTGATGGCGTGGTTGCCGGAGCTTTAGCCAGTGAGTACCAGAAGCGGAGGGTTGACAGGGTCGCGAGGGAGCTTGGGCTTGAGAGCTTTGCTCCAGCCTGGCACCGCGACCCGGTGGATTACATGAGGGAGCTGATTGGGATTTTCGATGCCGTTATTGTCGGGGTCTCGGCTTACGGACTAGACGAGAGCTGGCTCGGGCGGAGGATTGATGAAAAGGCCTTGAATGAGCTGGTTAGCCTCCACGAGAGGTACGGAATCCACGTGGCCGGAGAGGGCGGGGAGTTCGAGACCTTCGTTCGCGACGCACCTTTCTTCAGGGCTAGGATAGTCTTCGACGAGGTCGAGAAGAAGTGGGACGAATGCAACTATTCGGGAGTGCTGGAAGTGAAGAAGGCACACCTTGAGAGAAAGTAATTTTTGGATAATTTTGGAAAGGTTTAAGTAGTTTTTATTGTTATTTTTCCGGGTGGTTTTAATGGTCAGTATTAACACAGCGTTTGAACTTTTTGGGCAACTTGTGAAAAAACGCTTTGAGCGAATAGCTGATGGTAAAGCTCCAATATCGGAAATATCTCATGAAAGTGAGGACACGATTAGGTACATGATGTTTTATGCACTCACAAACGTTCTCGGTATTCGACCGGAGTTCGTGTTCTTGGAATACCCTCACCCACACGTTCCAGCCAAGAAAACTCCCAAGCTTGACACGTTTGTTGAGGCCCATAACGGAATTCCCTCCATGGCTTTTGAGATGAAGTTCTCAACAAAGTCCCCCAATTTAAACGCATTTCCCAAGCCAATGACGCTAGGTTTGGTAATCTCAGACTTGATTAGACTGGCGTACCTCCATGATGTAAGCAAGAGATATTTTGTTTGGGTTTTTGATAGAGAGATGGGGTTGTACCTATGCAATCGGACTGACTCTTGGAAAAAACTTGTAATGCTTCCAGTAGGCTCAAGCTTTAACGTGACTAAGGATGAACTAATGTCAGTTCGCCCCAAGATAATCAAAAAGACCATTGAAAAGAACATTCAGGCTTTAGAAGAGCTGGAGATTGATGAACTCTGTGTCTCTGTTGTTCACGCTGAGAACTTTTTCGTAGACAGGAAAATCTTAGGAATCCGAGTGTACGAAATAAACCCCATGGTTATCTGTTCTAATCCCAAGGAACAATCTGGCTCCCTGTGTGTGGATTTTAAATCTGGGAGAGGGCGAAGAAAACGGCCGGAAGGGCATTCATGGAACAACAGCAAGTATTTAGCCCTTGCAGAATGGCTCAGAAGTATTAACAGAGAGCGCTTTACGATATCCCTCAATGCACTTGAAAGAGAAATCAGGAGAATAAACCCCGACTTTTCCCTGCCTTCAGCTTCGAGGAAGCATGTTGCTTGGTGGGCAAATCACTGGGGGAATGTTCAGGCTGGTTGTGGATGGCTTTCCGCTGGCTGGAAGGCAAGGCCCATATTAAAAGACGGGAGAATAACCGGTGTGGAGTTCATCCCTTTTTATTCTTAACGTAAATTCTCACACCCATGGAAAAGGTTATTAAACCGTTGGCAGATTTACCCCGGGTGGTGGTGTGATAGAGGTTGAAGACCTCTTCAAGGTCTTTGGCTCGAAGACGGCCGTGAAGGGAATAAGTTTTACCGTTAAAGACGGCGAGATATACGGTCTGCTCGGTCCAAACGGAAGCGGTAAGAGCACTACCCTCAGAATCCTCGCCGGCATAATCCCCCCAACCCGGGGGAAAGTTCTCGTTGAGGGGGTAAACGTTGCAGAGAACCCCCTTGAAGTAAAGAGGATAACCGGTTACATTCCCGAAACGCCTCTCCTCTACGAGAGCCTGACCCCGATGGAGTTCTTCTCCTTCGTGGGGAGCATAAGAGAAGTTCCAAGAGCGGAGCTTGAGGAGCGCGTGAGCAGACTGGTTAAGGCCTTCGGAATAGAGGAATACCTCGGCGAGCTGATAGGAACGCTCAGCTTTGGAACCCAGCAGAAGGTTTCGATAATAGCCGGTTTGCTCCACGACCCAAAGGCCCTAATCCTCGACGAGGCCATCAACGGTCTCGACCCAAAGAGCGCGCGCATAATGAAGGAGCTTCTCAACCGCTTTAAAGAGGAGGGAAAAAGCATAGTCTTCTCGACGCACATTCTCGCGGTTGCCGAAGCGTTATGTGACAGAGTAGGCATAATCTACAACGGGGAGATAATAGCGGAGGGAACGCCGGAGCAGCTCAAGGAGTTCGTCCACGAGGAGAGCCTTGAAGACGTCTTCCTCAAGCTGACCGAGAGCCAGGAGGAGGTAAGCTCCCTCGTCAGGGCCCTAAGGGAGGCCTTCTGATGGAGTGGGAGATAGTAAACGTCCTCTACCGCGAGATAACCTATAAACGGCTGAAGGCAAATCCCCAGCTCTCGATGGACTGGAACAAGTTCATGAAAGCGTTCAAGCGGAGTGGAAGCCTCAAGAGAACCCTGCTGAGCCAGTCGGCCCTCTTCTTTTTCCTGAGCCTCACCCTCGTACCGGGTGTCTACTATGTTAAAAATCCCTCCGGTTCTGCTGTAATCTACGCGAGCTACTGCATGCTCCCGCTGATAATGGCCCTCTACGGAACGGCCGTTACGGCGCAGTATGCCGTCTCACTCGGCCTTTTCGAGCCTCTACTCTCGCTCCCGGTTCGCGTCGGCGGAAAGTACCTCAGCGTAATGCTTCTCATAACTCAACTGCCCTCTGTGCTCTTTCTCCTCGCCCCAGCAGTGGCCTTGTCCCTGAAGCTCGGGCCGGCTGCTGGAGTCCTCGGCTTCGCTTGGGCTTTAATGGGCACCATGCTCGGCCACACCCTCGGTCTGCTCATCTACGACCGCTTTGGAAAGGCCTCCGGCGGGAAGTTCTCCGGCCTCAAAACAGCCTTCAAGGCCTTTGGAATACTCCTCGTAATGTCGCTTTTCTACGGCCTGAACTACCTCCAGCGCTACGTTGCAAGCCACTACGAAACGCTTAAGGGCGTTTTCGAGAGGTACTCTGTGGTGTATCCCTTCTCGGTCTCGACGGTCGAGAAGCCCCTCCTCTCGCTCGGCCTCCTGGCCGTTTACGGCCTTGTGATTGGAGTGGTCTACGTTTCAACGGTTAGAAGGCTCTGGAGAAGGATAAGCGAGGGGACGGCAACCGAGAGAAGAGGCGGTAAGGCGAGGCTCTCGCTCCACAGCCCGGCCCTGGCGCTGGCGCTCAAGGACTTCAAGATAGCGACGAGGAACACGGCACTGCTGACCGGCCTGCTGATGCCCGTTGTGGTCATCATCCCGTCCCTCGCCGGTGCGTTGAAGTCGGGAAGCAGGGACTCGGCCCTCGGCTTTGTCTTGGCCGTTGGCTGGACTTCCACCATAGCGATAGACGCCGTTTTGAAGATAGACGGCAGGGCATTTGAAGTCCTTCACTCGCTCCCGCTGAACCTCCGGGCGTTCCTGAGGGGCAAACTCATAACGATGACCGCAGTTCCGGTAACGGCCGGTCTGCTGGCGGTTCTGGGTCTCTCGCTCAGGAACCCAAGCTCACTGAAAGTCCTTCCTCTCGCTCTCCTCCTGCCGGTCGCGACAGCTGGAACGACGCTGACAATCTTTTACTGGGGAATTGGGGAGGTGGCGCTACCTCAGACGACGTGGAAAAAGATGCTCCTCGCCCTGTTCGCGAACGGGCTAATAATTGGAGCTACAGCTGGGCTGTGGTACGTTGAGTGGTCCCTCTCGCTACCCTTCATGCTCCTCGTTGATGCGCTGTTGCTCTGGCATCTCAACAGGTGACGTGGAAGATTCCAAGGACTCTTTTCTTTTCGTTGAGCTCGTTGAATAGCTCCACGGCCTCCCCTGTTGGGAGCTCATAGACCTCCTTGTCTCCCACCAGCTCCCTGCTCTCGGGGAGTAGCGAGAGGTAGCCGTAGTAGCCTGTGCCAACGATTAGAACGTCGAAGTCCTCGGTCAGGTACTCCCTAAGCTCTTCCGGGTCAAGCCTGTGGCTCGTTCCGTGTTTGTTTTTGCTCAGCCACTTCTTTCTCTTCTCAACCCTTCCGCTCGGGTAGATTACGATGTCATGCTCGTAGGTTTTCCCATCGACTACTATCCTCCCGAAGGAGGGATATTCGAGCTTCATTCACTTCACCCCGAGGGCGTCCCTCAGTATTCTCCCGTGGTCAAAGGCCAGGGGTAGCTTGAGGGCCTCATCCACCGGGAATACGTGGACTTCCTTGGCGTCGTCTCCTGCCTTCAGCTTCCCTTCACCGAGGCACAGGAATGCGACCGAGACGGTGTGACCCCTCGGGTCTCTGCCAGGGTCGGAGTAAACGCCCACCAGTCTGAGTATCCTGACGTCTAAACCGGTTTCCTCCTTCATTTCCCTCTTAAGGGCATCCTCAACGCTCTCGCCGTACTCCACGAAGCCGCCCGGAAGGGCGTAGAAATCCTTGAAGGGTTCGCGCTTTCTCCTAATCAGGACGACGCCGTTGTTGTGAATTATCACCCCGTCCACCGTAAGCCCTATGCACCTGTGGACTTCCGCCTTGAACCCATGCCTCTCGGCGAGGGCCTTTACTTCCTCACGGAACCCGCTTAGGTCTGCTCCCTTTGGGGCCTTAACGAGGAGAACGTACCTGTCCATAACCATCACCTCAGGGAAGTCCCTTCTCATCAGCCTTCAGCGTGCTGACGTTTCATCATCGGTCGAGATGTATTGGCATCAACCGTTTATAGCTTCGACCCTCACCTTCTCGGCCAGTTCCTCAACGTCCTCCATGTCAAACCCCATGCTCCTGTCCTTCAGGAACAGGCTCGTAAAGGCTACAGCCCTCTTGAGTGCCTCTACGAATGCGTTTCTCCGGTAGAAACCTGTGAACGAGCCTAGGAAAACGTCCCCGGCTCCCGTTGTTTCCTCCGTGCTGACTGGGACCGGCAGGAAGCGGTAGGGGATGGAGCAGTGGTAGGCCTTTCCGGGCTTCGGTCCGTTTGAAAGAAGCAGAACGTCTACATCTCCCGGCTCAAGCTCCACGTGTTTAAACTCCGAAAAGTCCGAGTGCAGAACGTGTATCCCCCGTAGGAACGAGCCTTCACGCCTGAGGAACTTTACGCTACCCAGCTCGGGGGAGCGGATGAACCCCTGAAGGTCTGCGGAGACAAGCCTTCCCCTCTTCAGGGCCTCAGAGACCAGCTCCTCGGGAATCTCGTTGGCAACGGGGTTCAGAAGAACAACGTCGTAGTTTTTCTTTGGGAGGCTCTTTATCGGCGACGCCCTCGCGAGAAGCCTCAGTGTCCTCGTGTTCGAGTCGGTGTAATTGAGCTCGTAGGTGGTCGTTTCTTGAGAGGGAACTATTCTCAGCTTCCCTATGGAGCAGAGTCTCTCTATCCACTCTCCGGGAAGGTCCGAGAAGGACGTCAGTATCTCAACCTCATAGAACTTTGAGAGCGCGAGCGCTGAGTAGTAGGCGCCTCCCCCGAGTCTCTCCTCAACGTGGGTGCCCCTCTTTATTATATCCCTGACCACGTGGCCAACGATTAGACACCTCATTTTTACCAATCCCAATCTTTTACTCTCTGTCGGTTAAGATTAAAAATCTTTCCAAAATAACCGAAAGGTTTTTAAGTGAATAAGCGAAAAGCTTAAAAGGATATATGGTTCTGGGGTGGGGCTATGAAGCGCTTGGGTAAGGTTTCTCACTACGCGAAGCAGGGTTTCCTTATCGTCAGGACTGACTGGGTTCCTTCGCTCAATGAGCCCGTTGTGGACAAAAACCTGAAACACGTTGGCGTTATCAAAGATGTTTTTGGTCCCGTTGATTATCCCTATGTTGCCGTTAAGCCTCGCGTTAAGAATCCTGAGGACTACGTTGGTGCTCTTCTCTACGTGGACACAAGAAAAACACGTTCTCCCGAATCAAGGGGCAGTTCGAAGCCCAGAAAGGGCAAGCGTTCTCGCCCCGCCCCCAGGAGAAGGGGGTGAGAGCTATTACTCCGAAAAGGGTATGCCCCGTGTGTGGGTCAACCGAGTTTATATACGACCCCAGGAGGGGAGAGATAGTCTGCAGGGTCTGCGGTTACGTTATTGAGGAGAACGTTGTCGATGAGGGTCCAGAGTGGAGGGCATTCGACCCGGACCAGAGGGCCAGACGCGCGAGAACTGGCGCGCCGATGACGCTGATGATACACGACAAGGGCCTCTCGACCGATATAGACTGGCGCGACAAGGACATACACGGCAACCAGATAACCGGAATGTATAGGACGAAGATGAGAAGGCTCCGCATGTGGCAGAGGAGGATGCGCATAAACGACGCCGCGGAAAGAAACCTCGCCTTCGCGCTGAGCGAGCTTGACAGGATGGCGGCACAGATGCGCCTCCCGAGGCGCGTCAAGGAGGTTGCGGCTTCTCTATACAGGAAGGCCGTCATGAAGAAGCTCATTCGCGGCCGCTCGATAGAGGGCATGGTTTCAGCGGCTCTCTACGCAGCGTGCAGAATGGAGGGCATTCCACGGACCCTTGACGAGATTGCGGCGGTTTCAAAGGTTACGAAGAAGGAAATCGGGAGGAGCTACCGCTTCCTTGCGAGGGGTCTCAACCTGAACCTCCGTCCCACGAGCCCGATAGAATACGTTGACCGCTTTGGAGACGCCCTTGGCGTCAGCTCAAGAACCAAGGAGAGGGCGAAGGAAATTCTCCGCGAGGCCATAAAGCGTGGCATAACCAGCGGAAAAGGTCCAACGGGATTAGCCGCGGCGGCGCTCTACGTCGCTTCACTCCTTGAGGGGGAGAAAAAGACCCAGCGCGAGGTCGCCGAGGTCGCGCACGTCACCGAGGTGACCGTCAGGAACCGCTACAAGGAACTCGTAGAAAAGCTCGGTATAAACGTGCCGATGTGACGATGATAGCGGTTTTAAGCGACACCCACGTGGGGGACAAGGCAAAGGCCCTTCCCATTCCCCTTTTGGAGAAGCTTAAAGAGGTCAGTCCAGAACTCATTATCCACGCCGGCGATGTGACGTCACCGGAGGTCCTTGAGACCCTTGAGGAGATAGCACCCGTGATAGCGGTCAGGGGAAACGCCGACCACCTCAGCCTTCCGGAGGAGGAAACCGTTGAAGTTGGAGGAATGAGAATCGGCGTGATTCACGGGCATCAGCTTCTAAGCCTCAACGCGCAGTTTTTAAGCCTGAAGGCCCTCGACATGGAGGTTGACCTGCTCGTCTTCGGCCACACCCACCGCTTCTACTTTGAGTCCTTCAGCGTCTACGGAAGAAGGGTTCACCTCCTGAACCCGGGTTCACCGACGTTTCCACGGTGGGACGAGGCCGGCTTCGCGGTTCTAAAGCCCGGAGAAGAGCCGAGCGTTAAAAGAGTGAAGTTATGGTAAACGGAAAAGAGAACGGGAAAAGGACATCAGCTCTTTATAGCGAGCTTGATGTCCTCGGCCTTGACGGTCTTCCTGCCGGCGTGCTGAGCGAGGGCAACGGCCTTCTTGGCAATCTCAAGGGCCTTCTCCTCAAGGTGCTCGGCGAGGACCTTGGCGGCCTCCTCGCTGACGCGGGCGGCGCCGGCCTTCCTTATAAGCCTGTCAACCGGGGCAATTGGAAGCTCGGCCATCCACAACACCTCCTACTTTTCTTTTGCAGGTTTCTGCGTTCTATTCTAGGAGCGAAGGCCTATATAAACCTTTCGGAAACGGAGCTCTCGGACTCGGCCTATTTGCCGGATTTCCGTTAATCGTCGAGAATTTGCTCCAACTTGGCAGATAAAATAGTCTGGGCAAAAACGGCAACCTGGGGGAGAAGATAGGAACCGCTCTAAAGCGGGTCGGATTGATTAACCAGAACTTGAAAATCCTTTAAAATTTAGCTCATCTACGTAAACTTTAGGGCATGAAAGAACAGATGCGGGCCATAGAGTTTTTATAGGCTTGGGTGGTATAGGATGTCTACCAAGGAGGTGTTGCGAATGGTCGAAAAGTTCGACAAGATATACGACTACTACGTGGACAAGGACTACGAGCCGAACAAGAAGAGAGACGTCGTGGCCGTTTTTAGGGTAACCCCCGCGAAGGGCTTTACAATCGAGCAGGCCGCCGGAGCGGTAGCGGCAGAGAGCTCGACGGGAACCTGGACGACCCTCTACCCCTGGTACGAGCAGGAGCGCTGGTCTGACCTCTCAGCTAAAGCCTACGACTTCGTTCAGGTTGGAGAGGACGAGTGGATAGTCAGGATAGCCTACCCTGTTCACATCTTCGAGGAGTGGAACATGCCCGGCTTCCTCGCGAGCGTCGCGGGCAACGTCTTCGGAATGAAGCGCGTTGAGTGGCTCCGCCTCGAGGACCTATACCTTCCGGAGAGGTTCCTCAGGGACTTCAAGGGACCGGCCTTCGGTATTAAGGGCGTCAGGAAGAAGCTCGGCATCGAGAAGAGGCCCCTCTACGGCGTCGTCCCCAAGCCCAAGGTCGGCTACTCCCCTGAGGAGGTTGAAAAGCTTGCCTACGAGCTGTTCTCTGGCGGAGCGGACTTCCTCAAGGACGACGAGAACATAACGAGTCCCTGGTACAACCGCTTCGAGGAGAGGGCCGAGAGGATAACCAAAGTTATGGAGAAGGTCGAGAACGAGACCGGCGAGAAGAAGACCTGGTTCGCCAACATCACCGCCGACATTCGCGAGATGGAGAGAAGACTGGAAATCCTCGCCGACCTTGGAAATCCGCACGCGATGGTCGACGTTGTCATAACCGGCTGGGCCGCCTTGGAGTACATCCGCGACCTGGCGGAGGACTACGGCATAGCCATACACGCCCACAGGGCCATGCACGCGGCCTTCGACAGGAATCCCAAGCACGGCATCTCGATGTTCGTCCTGGCGAAGCTCTTCCGCGTCATCGGCGTTGACCAGCTCCACATCGGAACGGCCGGCGTTGGAAAGCTCGAAGGTGGCAAGTGGGACGTCGTTCAGAACAAGCGCATAATCACCGAGAGCCACTACAAGCCTGAGGAGAACGACGTCATCCACATGGAGCAGAAGTTCTAC
>Ga0256834_1000691_pt1 | contig 24173 bp, 16 predicted proteins | sample 4281140metaG_FD_190536 | JGI IMG/M metagenome (GOLD analysis project Ga0256834, IMG submission 190536) | Hydrothermal vent microbial communities from East Pacific Rise, Pacific Ocean - 4281-140 | ecosystem: Environmental > Aquatic > Marine > Hydrothermal vents | place: Pacific Ocean: East...
GTTTTGGTTTTAGAGATGCTTGGGCAATTGGTTCAACCAAAGATTATGTTGTGGGTGTTTGGGTTGGTAATGCTGATGGTGAAGGCAGACCAGGTTTGGTAGGCTTATCTACAGCAGCACCTATTTTATTTGATGTTTTTAATGTATTACCTAAAAGCAAATGGTTTGTCAAGCCTTTTGATGAATTAACTAAGATACCAGTATGTAGAAAAAGTGGATATAGAGCTTCAGAAATTTGTGAAGCAAAAGATTCTGTTTTTGTACAAAGATCAGGACTTAGAACAAAGGCTTGTCCTTATCATTTATGGGTACATTTAGACGAGAATGAGCAACATCAAGTGAATTCATCCTGTTATCCTATAAATAAAATGAAACATACCAGTTGGTTTGTTTTACCTCCACTATTAGAATTCTATTATCAACGTAAAAATCCGAATTATCAAACCTTACCTTCGTTTAAAAATGGTTGTAACACTAGTGATAAAGCAGTAATGGACTTTATATATCCTAAAGAAAGAGTAAAAGTGTTTTTACCTAAAGATTTTAACCAACAAACTAACGAGTTGGTTTTTAAATTAGCTCATACCATTTCAAATAGTAAAGTTTTTTGGTATTTAGACACCAATTTTATAGGTACAACCCAAACCTTTCATGAAATGGCAATTACCCCTAAAAAAGGGGAACATATCATTACAGTTATTGATGAATTAGGGAATGAATTGAAGCGGTTTATAGAAATAACGGACTAACTTTTTAGGAGTATTACTACAAAAAGTAGTACCTTGCTATCTTACAATAACTCTAACTTATCCTACCCATGTTAAAGACAGTATTAGTTGATGATGAAATCAACGCACTAGAAGCTTTAGAATGGAAACTAAATCGTTATATTGATGAGCTTGAGATCATTAAATGTAATTCACCAAAAGAAGCTATAAAAGTTATAGAAAAAGAAAAACCAGATTTAGTTTTTTTAGATATTGAAATGCCTGAAATTGATGGTTTTACATTATTACAGCATCTATCATATACAAACTTTGATCTCATTTTTACTACTGCTCATGATGAGTTTGCATTAAAAGCGATTAAAGTTTCAGCACTAGATTATTTATTAAAACCAGTTGATAAAGATGAATTGATAAGTGCAGTAAAAAAAGTAAAAGAATCACGCAAAGGTAATCAACTAGAAGAGAAACTACAATCATTGTTTTCTAATCTCAATGAGAAAAATGAAAAAATAAGTATTGCTGCAGATGGTAGAATTTTTTTATTGGATAAAGATGATGTAATCATGTTAAAATCTGATAAAAGTTATACAACTATTTATTTAAGAGAAAAGAAAACAATATTGGTGACCAAAACACTAAAAGAGGTTGAGAAAAAATTTCAATATTCTGATTTTTTTAGAGTACATGCTTCCTATTTAATTAATATGAATCATATTAAAGAATATTCAAAAAGTATGGGTGGTATATTGACTATGAGTGATGGTTTAGAGGCAGGTGTCAGTAGAAATAAGAAAAATGAATTATTAGAAAAACTTCTATAAGAAATCTATAAATGTTATTAGACTTTAGCTCTGAAATATATGCATGGATTAGAGGAGCAATTTTATTTGTTGCTATATATAACTTGGCCCTATTTTTTTTAAATAAGAATAAACAATACCTGTATTATAGTTTATTTTTACTTTGTTTTTTTATTTATTTATTAAAAAACATAAGTAATAGTTCCTTTGAACTTGTTTATGATTATCTAAACTATTCATTATTATTTTTAGGAGTTGTTGCTTATATTTCTTTTGGTAGAGAAGTGTTAGAAACAAAAAAAATGATTCCTGAATGGGATCTATCAATAGTGTTGGTTATGAAATCAATTCTCGTAGCCGCTTTTATTTTTGTTTTGATTCAAGCCTTTTTTGGTTCAAGTTATCAAGAAGAGTTCTTTATTTTTTTAATGCCAATTTTTGCTGTTTTTTCTATTTTGACTTACTTTGTTCTTACAAAAATTGAAGGAAAACATGTTACTTATTTTATTATAGGATCTCTTTCTTTTTTGGTTTTAACAGCGTCTAGTTATTTAATAAAACAAGTTTTAGGAGAAAATTATTTAGAAAAAACAGGTTTTCAACCTAAATTTTTGATGTATTTAGGAGCCGTGATTGAAATGATGATGACAGCTTTAATTATTGGAAATAAACTAAAATCTTTTGAGAAAAATAAAATTGAAATTGAAAATGAGTTAGTTCTAAAAATCAAAGAAATGGCAGATTTAAAAATGACAGTTTTACAAACACAAATGGATCCTCATTTCTTATACAATTCATTAAATTCAATAAATAATTTTGTATTACAATACGACAAAGAAAAAGCATCAGACTATATCACAAAATTTTCAAGACTAATTAGAGAAATTTTAAAGAATTCAACCAGTTTAACGGTTCCTTTAGATGATGACTTAGAAGTTTTAGGTTTGTATATAAAATTAGAACAAATGCGAATGACAAATGGCTTTGATTATGCACTTACTATAGATGAAAACATAAACTTAAGAGAGATACAAGTCCCTCCATTATTTATGCAACCTTTTATAGAAAATGCTATTTGGCATGGTTTTGCCAATAATAAAGGGTATAAAGTAATTAGCTTGTCTGTTTACAATCAAGATGATAGTATTCTTTGTGAGATTATAGATAACGGAGTGGGGATTAAAAAATCAGAAGCGAAAACGGTAAAACTAAAATCAAACAGAAAACCATTTGGATTAAAAGCGTCAGAAGATAGAATTAAATTATTGCATGAAAATAAAAATGTATATGTAATCATTGAAGATATAACTGATGAAAATAATACAGGAACTAAAGTGACGATTAAATTTCCTAAAAAATTAAAAATGAACCCATAGAATCTACCTAAAGTAATAATCAATATCTTTGGCAGGAATATCTTTTTTAAACATGAAGAAAATACAGGTTTTTTTTATCTTTTTTCTATCAACAATAAGTTGGTCACAAACAGATTTTAGTGCAAACTGGGAAGATTTTTACTCTTACAACAATGTTAAAGACCTTGTCAAGGTAGGTTCTAAAATTTATGCGATAGCTGACAATGCTGTGTTTATTTATGATGAAGACAATCAGGAAATTGAAAAATTATCCTCAATTCAAGGCTTGTCAGGAGAGACTACTTCAAGTATCCATTACAGTGATGCATATCAAAAATTAATAATAGGCTATCAAAATGGATTGCTAGAAATTATTGATGCCGAAGGAAAAATCACCTTAGCAAATGACATTAAACGATTAAGTATTACAGGCGAGAAGGCAATCAAGCACATTGCAGAATATAATAATAAACTTTATTTTTCTACACCGTTTGCCATTGTTGTTTATGATATAGAAAAGCTAGAATATGGAGAGACTTATTTTATAGGAGAGAATTCTTCAGTGCTAAACATTCACCAAATTGCTATTTTTAATGATGTGATTTATGCAACAACTGAATTGGGTATTTTTACTGCAGATGTAACCTCAAAAGCATTGATAGATTTTAATAATTGGCAGCAACCACAAGGTAGTTTTACAGGAGAGTTTAAATCAGTTGAGGTATTTAACAATCAACTTTTTGTATCAAAAGAGAATAGCTTTTATAAAGTAAATGCAATTAATTCGCTACAACTTATAGGTGCTTTCGGCGATAAAATTTTACAACTAAAGGCTTCAGAAAATTTCATTACAGCGACGACAAGAAAAGCAGCTTATGTGTATAATATTGATTTGAACCATCAAATAACAACGAATACAACAGTTGATTTTGACTATAACTTACAAGCTGCTTATGCCGATGAAAATTCAGTCTATTTAGGTACAACAGATTTCGGAATTCTACACCGTAGTATTTCAAATGCTATTGATTATACTGAAATTCACCCACAAGGACCTACATCTAATGATATTTTTTCAATTACAGCTCAAAACGATAATTTATGGGTTGTTTATGGAGGTTATGATGTTTCTTTTACACCAAGACAAAGCAAAAAAGGATTTAGTCATTTCAACGGAGATGATTGGATAAACACACCTTATAATTCTACTTACCCTGCAAGAGATTTAGTGCATATCACTATAGATCCTGAAAATTCAGATAAAGTATATTTGAGTTCATTTGGGCAAACATCTCCAGAAGATTTAAATGCATCTGGGGGTCTATTGGTTATTAAAAATGACGTAATCACTAATTTTTGGAATCATACCAATAGTGGCTTAGAAGACTTAGCTCCTGATAACCCAAACTATAATAGTGTTAGAATTAATGGTGCAGCTTTTGATAATAGAGGTAATTTATGGGTGAGCAACTCTTGGGTAAATAACAGATTAAAAAAATTGGATGCTAATGGAAATTGGAGTGAGTTTGATTTGAGTTCAATTGTTACCAACAACGCATTTGGTTTATCTGAATTGATTGTTGATAGAACAGGGAGTATCTGGATAGGTTCAAGACGAAATGGTTTGCTGGTTTATAATGAAACAGGAGACAGAAAACGTGCATTAATTACAAGCTCTACAAAAGGATCATTACCAGACCCTAGAGTAAACACATTGGCTGTTGACAGAAATAATAGAATATGGATTGGTACAAAAAAGGGCTTGGTGGTTTATTCTAATGCAGGAGGTATTTTTGATAATACTATTTATGATGCATTGCCTGTTATTATTGAAGATGATGGAATTGCAAAAAGATTATTAGGTAATCAACCGGTGAGTTCTATAGCTATTGATGGTGCTGACAATAAATGGTTTGGTACAGATACTGGCGGAGTACTAGCTACCAATCCATCAGGGCGAAAAACCTTATTTAATTTTAATAAAGACAACTCGCCTTTACCATCTAATAAAATCATAAAAATTAAAGTAGATAATAGTAACGGTAAAGTTTTTTTTGCTACAGATAAAGGGATTGTTGCTTTTAATAATAATGTTGCCCCTTTCGGGGATGAATTAGGAGAAGTATACGCTTATCCTAATCCTGTAAAAAAAGAACATGCATTTGTTACCATTGATGGTAGAAATGGGACACATTTACCAAGAGGAACCAATGTTAAAATTCTAGATGCATCAGGACGCTTAGTACACGAAACAAATGTCGTTGAAGGCCAAGAATTAAAAGGAGGTAAAGTGATTTGGAACAAAACCAATTTGGCAGGGAGTAGAGTTGCTTCTGGCGTTTATATTGTACTGTTAACCATACCAGATAAATCAGAAACATCAATTACTAAAATAGCCATTATTAATTAACCTTTTTTAGAATCTACCTTAATGCTGATTACTAGTAAAGCCATAGTATTAAATGCGATTAAATATGGTGATAATGATTTAATTGTAAAGTGTTATACCGAACAAGGATTAAGGACCTACCTTATAAAACGAATTTTCAAACAAAGCAAAGGAAAATTTTCTATCGCTTATTTTCAACCTCTTACACAGTTAGAAATCACAGCAAATTATAAGAACAATAGGTCGTTACATTTTATAAATGACATTAAAATATCAAGACCTTACACAACAATACCTACAAATGTAGTTAAGCAAACCATGCTGGTCTTTTTGTCAGAAGTATTGACCAATGCTTTAAGAGAAGAGGAGGAAAATTTAGAATTATTTCACTATTTAGAAACCGCTTTTTTTTGGTTAGATTCACAAGAGGAAGCTGCAAATTTTCATCTAAAATTTTTAATGAATTTGACCAAATATCTTGGTTTTTATCCTGAAAAAGAGAAACAATCGTTATACTTTGATTTATTAGAAGGTAAATTTACAGACCACATCACATCAAAACATTATATTTCTGGTGAAAAGTTAATTTATTTTAAACAGTTATACGGCACAAATTTTGAGGGATTAGATAAATTGAAATTTAATAAAAAAAGTAGACAAAGTTTATTAGAAACCTTAATACAATATTTTGAATTACATTTACCAGGATTTAGAAAACCTAAATCATTAGAAGTTTTGAAAATGGTATTTAATTAAAGTAAATACCCTTTATATATGAAGAGATTTTTTGCAGTTATAGCTTATTTTATTGTTTATACATCCACAGCTCAAACTATTATAGTTTTAGATGAAGAATCTGAGTTTCCGATAGTAAATGTTGCAGTTGTAAATGAAGATAATAGTAAACATAAAGTTTCTGATAAAAATGGAAAAATTGACCTCAGTGATTTTGAAGATAATGAAATTCTATCTTTCACGCATGTTACATATATTGAATATGAAGTTTTAAAACGGAAATTGACGTCTGATAAAGTTTATTTACGCAGTACTTCTCATCATTTAGAAGAGGTGTTTTTATCGACTTCAAAAGGCAAAGAATCACGTAAGCGGATTGCAGAGCAAATAGATGTATTTTCTATTCAAGATATTCAACGACTTTCACCACAAACTTCTGCAGATCTTTTGGCAGAAATACCAGGAATAAAAGTACAGAAATCGCAATTTGGTGGAGGCAGCCCTGTATTGAGGGGTATGGAAGCTAATAGAGTTTTATTGGTGGTTGATGGTGTTAGAATGAACAATGCCATATACAGAAAAGGACATTTGCAGAATTCCATTAGTGTTTCACCAAATATGTTAGAGAGAACAGAAGTTATTTTTGGTCCTTCGTCTGTAATTTATGGTTCAGATGCTTTAGGAGGAGTTATTCACTATTACACTAGAAAACCTACACTAAGTGACAATACCAATATCAACACTTCCTTTTTGGGGAGGTATAGCACCGTTAACAATGAGTTTACTAGCCAAGTAGGTGTAGAATTATCTTTTAAAAAAATAGCATCATTTACAAGTGTTTCTCACAGCAGTTTCGGTGATTTAAAAATGGGAAAAAACAGAAACCATGGTTTTGATACCTGGGGGAAAGTTTTGGAGTACTCTAACAATACAAATACATTTTATAACACTAATCCGGTAAGAAATTCAGACCCAAACATACAGAGGAATACAGGTTATACTCAAACAGATGTTTTACAAAAGTTCTTTATACCGTTTTCTAAAAAAACCAAATTGAATGTCAATTTTCAGTTTAGCACGACTTCAGATATTCCACGTTTTGATCGATTGACAGAAAAAAGAGATGGTAAATTACGTTATGCAGAATGGTATTACGGTCCACAAGAACGTTTTTTGGCATCTACACAATTAGAAATAAACCCGAATAAAAAATGGTTAGATAATGGTACCATAACATTAGCTTATCAAAAGATAAAAGAATCAAGAGTCAATAGAAAATTTAATAGCTTAGATAGAACTATACGAAAAGAAAAAGTAGATGTAATCAGTATAAATACAGATTTTTCAGTACCATTAACAAAATCAAAGGACAGAATTTTAGCTTACGGATTAGAATTTACACATAACAATGTAAACTCAAATCCAGAAGGAAAAACGTTGGCTGTAAATGAGAATAAAATTATTGGTTTTTCAGGCACATTTCCAGTACAATCTAGATATGCTGACGGAGGTAGCACATATACCACTAGTGCTGCTTATATAAATTATAGACAAGATATTAGCAAGACATCAACCTTAAATTCAGGCATCCGTTTTACCAATACAAACCTAACAGCGATATGGTTAGACGATACTTTTTTCACTTTACCTGACAACAATATTTCTGTAAATAACTCTTCAATTACCGCCACCATAGGTTATGTATTTAAACCCACAAAAAGCTGGCAAATTAATAGTGTATTATCATCAGGTTTTAGATCACCAAATTTAGATGATTTAGGTAAAGTAAGAGAAAGAAGAGGTGATGTTACTGTACCAAACATCAATTTAAAACCCGAATATGTTTACAATGCTGAATTCGGAATTTTAAAATATTTTAATACTAAAAAATTCTATATTAGTGCAACTACCTATTATACTTTGTTGGATAATTATATTACTAGAGGAAATTTTATTTTAAATGGAAAACGAACTCTGTTTTATGACGGAGAAGAAGCGAATATTGTAGCAAATATCAATAAAGATAAGGCTTATATTTTTGGCGGTACCATAGACTTAAAAGGAACAATATCAAAGCATTTTAATACCAGAGCTTCCATTACCCATACTAAAGGATATACTTATGATACAGAAGAACCTTTATCTTCTATACCACCATTATTTGGCAACATAGCTTTATATTATGAAAAAGGAAGGTTAGAATTAGGCTTAGATTATAAATTTAACAGTAGAAAAAAACCTAAAAATTATAACCTTTCAGAAGGGATTGACAGGTTTGAAGACACACCTTACTTATCAGCAACAGATACTTATTACGGTACACCAGCTTGGGCTACATTAAATTTTAATTCAAAATACAAGCTCACTAAAAATATTGATGCTTTATTGTCAGTCGATAATATTTTTGATGTACATTATAAAGAGTTTGCTTCAGGTATTTCTGCTCCAGGACGTAATTTTTCTTTGTCAGTGTTGGCACATTTTTAATTCAGTTATTTAATATTTGAATATCATTCAGCCCCGAAGCGTTGGGAGTAATGAGGAGTGAATAATCTTTAAAATTTAACTTTTAGCTATTTTAACAGCTAAAAAATATAACTTTTGGCTAACGTACCAGCCAAAAAGACTAACTTTTGGCTGTTTGTAAATATTTTTTATATCTTTGTATCGTAAAATATTCTCTTATGAAGCAAGAATGATGATCCGAAACCGTTGAGATAACCATTATAAAACAGCATGAGACAGGAAGGTAATGAATATAAACACATGAAATTTAATAGAATTATTTATTCAGATTTAAAGAAGAAATTTTTTAAAGGAAAAACTATTGTTTTAATTGGGCCACGTCAAACAGGAAAAACAACCTTAATTAAAAGTATTTTAAATGATTTTGACAACTATTTATTTTTAGATGGTGATGATATTTCTACCCGAGAATTACTAGAAAATATAAATACGCAACAGTTAAAAAGAGTTATTGGAAAGAATACAGTAGTTTTTGTAGATGAAGCACAAAGAATAAACCATATTGGTTTAACGGCTAAAATTATTAATGATCAATTTACACATGTGCAATTAATATTAAGTGGTTCTTCAGCATTTGACTTAAATAATAAAATAAACGAAAGTTTGACAGGTAGAAAATGGGAATATAAACTATATCCTATTTCTTGGGAAGAGTTTCAAGAAAACCAAGGATATGTCAATTCATACCAGCAATTAAATGACCGATTAATTTATGGAATGTATCCTGATGTTATTAATAATTCAGGCAATGAAATTGAAATATTAAAAACATTAACAAATAGTTATTTATATAAAGATATTTTATCATTATCAGCCATAAAAAAACCTGACATATTAGAAAAGCTAGTTCAAGCCCTTGCCTATCAAATGGGCTCAGAGGTTTCTTACAATGAATTGGCTCAATTACTAGGCGTTAACAAAGAAACAATAAGTAGTTATATAGACCTTCTTGAAAAGGCTTTTGTTGTTTTTAGATTGAAATCATTTAGTAGAAACCTTAGAAATGAAATTAAATTTAATAAAAAAATATATTTTTACGATAATGGAATACGCAATGCCATTATCAATAATTATAATAGTATTGAATTAAGGAGTGATAAAGGAGAGTTATGGGAGAATTTTTTAATCTCAGAACGTATAAAACATTTACATTATCAGCGTATTTATACAAATTATTATTTTTGGCGAACCAAACAACAACAAGAAATAGATTGGATAGAAGAAAGAAATAGTGTTGTTTCTGCTTATGAATTTAAATGGAACAAGAATAAAAAAACAAAAATTCCTAAAAAATTTACTGAAGCATATGATGCAACATCTAATATTGTTGATAGAGAAAATTTCATTGATTTTGTTACTTTAAACGATACTCATTAGTACCTCTCTCCAGAACGTAATTTTTCAGTATCTGTTTTGGCACATTTTTGAGTTTGTCATAAAAAAACCCAACGTATTAGTATAAGTAAAAGGGAAATTAAAAAAAACTTAGTACTAATAAATTGGGCAATAAAATTTGGTTCTCTAAAACTTTGAAAAAATCTTAATGAGATCCTGAAATGAATTCAGGATTCGATTTTTTTCAAAAATCGAACTTATAGGTAAGACCACCAAATACTTGTAAGCCTTGTACATAAAAATTAGTATATTTTTGATAATTGCTATTCATTACATTATTTACTTTGGCAAATACCGTTAATTTTTCATTAAATTTATAACCTCCATTAAGGTTTAAATCTACATAATCACCTAAATTAATATTGGTAACGGTATAGGTTGGGATTGCTGGTACATTAATAATAAGCTGATCTTTACGATTACCAACATAAAACAAATCAGCACCAGCAAACCAATTGTCGTTATTATAATTGGTAAATACACTTGCTTTTAAACTAGGTAAATTCCACGCTTCAGCTTCATTTTTGGTGTCGTATTGATTGAATTCAAAATTTCCACCTAATTTAAACTGTTTTGAAAGATCTATAGTAACCTCTCCAAAAGCACTAATAGTCGCAATGGTGTCATAGATTACATTAAAAGAGTTTCCGATTTCATAATTACGTGTAGTAGGTAAATTACCATCAGTTTTTGCTACGTTTAATTTATACAAAGGCTTGTCTCTTTCATTTTTATAAGAAGCTTTGAAGTTATAAGCAATATTTGATGCTAGTTTACCTTTTAAACCGAAAAACCCATTGTATTGTTCGTCTGTTCTTTTTATATGTAAAGTAGGCGACACAAATGGGTTTTCATTTGCATACCCTTTAAAGGTGTTTTGATGTAAACCACCAGTTATACCACCATACAAGGTTAATACCTCATCAATTAACTTATAAGAGGCTGTAACGTTAGGATAATAATAACCTTTACTTTCATTGCCAGATCCTGAGCCAGAACTATACAATAAATGTACTCCTAAATTAACGGTTAAATTGTTACGTAATATTTCTAAACTAGGACTGAAACCAATGTTAAAAAAAGTATACTTTAAGTCGTCTAAATTATCATAATCTGAAGTAAACCTGCCGTTTAAAAATTCTATTCTAGTTTCAGCATTTATATATTCTGAAGCAATTGGGAATTCTATTTTTGGTTTGGCTAAAAAATGTAATTCAGCACTGCCATCTCCATCAGTAAAACTATTTGATTCTACTGTACCTCCTTGAAAAAAAGAATCTTTATAATCAATTTTTCCGCCTATATAAGCATCAAGATATTTTATTTTTTCTGAGATACCTTCTAAAAGAGTTTCTGTGAAATTAATATGTTCGGGTAAGCCGTACCAATTGTACTTTTCTAATCTAAACCCACCATTAATTTGCCAATCAAATTTGCGTTCTTTATGTTTATAAAAAAGATCTAATCGAGTATCAAAATAATCATCATTTAAAGTAATGTCTTTAATCCCTCCTTTAGAAGAAATAAAATTAAAAAAAGCTCCAAAATCATTATATCTATTACTATTTCTATGAACAAAAATTTCAACACCAGGTGTTGTAAAATTACCAAAACCAGCAGAAATATAATTGTCGTAAACCAGCGGACTTGGGTTTATTTTTAAAACTTTTGCTTTTCCTTTTGCAGGTGTAAATGTTGAGGCAACCGGAATAGAAAAAATGGAATAACTTAATTTCTTTTTTGAATCTACTTTAGTGGTATCAATCTCTGGAGATGATTTAATTTTAAATGCATCAGAAACTGTTGGTGAATAAGCCTTTACGACATTAATAACCTCTGTACCTAGAGTGTCTTTCACTTGAGCAAAAGTTATTGTACTACTAAGGATTATCAGTATTGAAATGTATTTTTTCATAGTATATAATTCTAACTTAATTATTTGGGTTTACAGACTCATTTGTTTTTGCCTCTTCAGTTTTAATTTTTTGTAGTTCTGCCTTTGCATCATCAACTACATCTTTATAATCTGAAAAGTTTTTTATGACACTTTCAAGAATATAAGTGGCTTGATAAGCATCTTGTAATCCGTAAAAGTTTTTAGCCATAACAATTAAGCCTTTAGCTCCAAAATATTTATAAGCTGAATAATCTGCTACTAAAGTTTGTATTACTGTATTAGACACTTTAAAATTACCTTCTTGATGCTTAAAATAAGCATCGTAATACAGAGCTTCAGCCTTTAATTCACCTTTGGCAATTTTTTTAACTTCTTCATAAAAATCTTGAGCCTTTCTCTCGTCACCAGTTTTAAAAGCAGAACGGGCAATAATTATTTTAGCATCAGATTTCACTCTGTTTTCTAACTTAGGGCGTTGTAATACTTTTTCTGCATAAGCAACAGCATCTTCATAATGTTCTAATTCATAATGCCCTTTCATTAAATTACTTTGAGCAAAAGTGATATTTTGAGCAAAATCAGCTTGTGCCTCTAAACGTTCTAAGATAGGCATTGCTTTTGCCCAGTTTTCAGACTCTAAATAAACCTGTGCTAATCTTGATAAGGCCTGTTCTGTAAACTCATTACGTTCTTGGTCAATTACATGATTGTAATGAGGTATTGTTGCAGATTGTTGTTTTTCTGAAAATAAAGCTTCTGCCAAGTAGAAATGAGCTTGTAAAGCATGAGCCCCGTTGGGAAAATCTTTCAAGTAGCTTTTATAGGCAGATATTGCTTTTTTACGATTGTTTTGTAGGTATTGTTTTTCGGCAGATTCATACATGTCATTTTCTAAATCAGAATCGGTAACATTGATAAAGTCTAACTCCTTAACCCAAGCAGCATATTCATCAACACGACCAAGGTCTACATAAATTTGACGAGCATTTGCAACAGCCTGTTTCGCTTCACTGGTATTTGGAAACTCATTAACAACACGTCTATATTTGTCTAGAGCTTCATTATCTCGTTCAATATTATAATAAATTAACCCTTGTTTTAATAAGGCTTTTGGCACATAAGAACTCCGTTTGTGATGCTGTAATAGACTATTATACGCGGCTAAAGCATCATCATTATTTTCTGCTGTAATGTATGAGTTGCCCAATTCATAATAAGCATCATCCCGCAAGGTAGATTTTGAATATGTTTTTAAAAAAGATTTTAAATCGGTTATTTTATTAGTGTTTTTACCAGTAAAACCATAACTCATAGCACGTTGAAAGTGTGCATAACCTCTATCAATACCATTATTATTAATGACATGATTGTAAGCTTTAATAGCTTGATTGTAATTACTAGATACAAAAGAGGCATCACCTAACCGTAAATAAGCATCATTAACTTTATCTTTATCTGATGGGTTATTGTTGATATAGGCTTGAAATTGTTTTCCAGCCTTATTGTAATCTTTTATTTTAAAATAACAATAAGCAATATTATAATCTACCAATTCATTTTCTTTTAGCCCTGACGTGTTTTTATTTTTAAACTGTTGAAAATCAACCAAAGCATCATTGTATTTGTTTAATAAATAGTTGGTTTCTGCTTTCCAAAAAATGGCTTTTGCAGTAGTTGTTTCTTCACGAGGATTGCTAATTGCAATATCAAAATGTTTAGAAGCATTCTCTTTATCATTGTCATTAAATAACTGTATACCTCTAAACAAAGCAACTTTTTGATACAAATCTTTATAATGGCTTTCCTTTTTATCTTTTAGAGCTTTTAAAGCCCCTTCATAATCTTTAGAAGTAATATAAGCACTGATTAATAATTCGCTAATTTCTTCTTTTGCTGTTGATTTCGGATATTCATCTAAATAGTCTTGTAATACGTCTGGTACACTTTTATAAGGGTTTCCAATCTCATAACTCAATTTAGCATAATTTAACCAAGCATCTTTTTTAATATCATTATTATACTTCATTTGTGAGGCATTTCTAAATGCATTCAAGGCTTCAGTTTTTAAGTCTGTTTTCAAATAACACTCTGCCAAATGGTAATAGGCATTTTGAGAAACGGCATTTTCTCCACCAATAATTTTATTAAAATTAGCTATTGCATTCTCATAATCATTTTGCTGGTAATAGGCATAGCCAAGAAAGTAATAATCGGTATTATTCCATCTACGACGCTTTCCTTTATAGTTTTTAAGGTGCGGAATTGCCTCTTTGTATTTGTTGAGGTTAAAATAGCTCTCACCAATAATTTTTGAAACTTCTGAATGTTGTTTACGATTAGCTTTGGTTAAAAACGGTTCAGCAATATTAATTGCTTCTTGAAATTCACCTGTTTTAAATTTGATATTTGCCATATAATATGGTACGTCATCACCTAATTTTTTATCGTCTGCTACTTCACTTAAATAACGATCTGCATTATCAAAATCATCCGCTTGATAAGCGATAAAACCGTAATAATACTTAGCTTGAGAGCCATATTCTTGCGAGGTCAATAATTTTTGAAAATATTCTTTTGCTCTGGTGTGACTTCCAACAGCAAACAAACCGTAAGCATATTTAAAATTAAAATCTTCTTCTTTATTGATAGAAAGGTTTCTAGTTTCAACTCGTTTGTACCATTTTAGAGCATAAGGATACTTAGCATTTTTAAAATAGTAGTCGCCTACTTCTAAAAAGGCTGTATTTTGTTTTGTGCTAGTAGGGTATCTTTCTACAAAATTACGCATCATTCTATCTCCATCAACATCCCCTCCAATTTGAATAGCACTAAAAGCTTCATAATAGGCACAATTTGCTTTACGTTCTGAACTGTCTTCAAACTGACTTTTTAAGTTGTTAAAAAGATGTTTAGCCGCTACAAAGTCTCTATTATTATACAATGCTATAGCATGATTGTATTCTTTTAAAGGGTTAGTATAAATATCAGTTTTTTGGGCAAAGCTAAAAACTGATAAAATTAAAAATAGGGCTAGCAGCCAATTATAATGATGCTTCATTGCAATAGTTTGTTTTTATGAGCTGTGTCTAAATAATTATATCAAAAATAGAACATACTTAAATTAAACAACGTGTAATTTATCCGAAATTGTATAATTGTTAATTAATATAACATTTTGTTAACTAAATTTTCTCTTTTACCAGAACTTATAACACATGTTTCGAGCCAAAGTAACTTTTTTGAATCTTTTTTAAAATTTTAGCTGTAAATTTGAAGCATAATTCAGGATGAATAAAATGAAAAAACCAATACTACATTTAAAAGATACTTCAATTTTTCAACAAGAGAGTTTAATACTTTCAGACATTAGTCTTGATTTGTATGATGGAGATTTTATGTACTTAATTGGTAAAACAGGGTCAGGAAAAAGTAGTTTGATGAAAACCCTTTATGGAGATTTACCCCTTTTAAAAGGAGAAGGTAATATTGTAGGGTTTGATTTAAAAAAATTAAAAGAAAAAGAGATTCCGTTTTTAAGAAGAAAATTAGGTATTGTTTTTCAAGATTTCAGGTTATTAAATGATAGAAATGTGCATGACAATTTACTATTTGTTTTGAAAGCCACTGGTTGGAAAGACAGTTCTAAAAGCAAAGCAAAAATTACTGAAGTTTTAGAAAAAGTAGGAATGAAAACTAAAGGTTTTAAAATGCCTTTTCAATTATCTGGAGGTGAACAACAACGTGTTGCTATTGCAAGAGCCCTGCTAAATGACCCTGAATTAATTATTGCTGATGAACCTACAGGTAATTTAGACCCTAAAACATCATTAGAAGTAATGAGCGTGTTAGAAGAAATTAATAAGAGAGGGAAAACTATTTTAATGGCAACACATGACTATCCTTTGATTTTAAAATACCCACATAAGACGATTAAATGCGATAATGAAAAAGTTTTTGAGGTGGTTTAATACAGAAGATCAATAATTTTTTGAGCATTTGTTTTTGTGTCAAATATTTTTAAGGCTTGTTCTCGTTGCAATTGAAATTCTTTATCGAAATTTTTATCAGTTAATCTTAGAATTTTTTCACTAAACTCTTCTTTTGTTTTACCAATTTCACATAATTCTTCAAGACCTGTATCTTCAACCATTTCATTAGTTACCACACAAAAACGACCATTAAATAAAGTATTGATTAATTTTAGTTTGATTCCGGTTTTTTGAAAAGTTGGTAGCACATTCATTTGAGCACTTTGTATTAAGTTATTAATGTGATTTCCGTCTTTAATAAGTACAAAATCTATGTTTTTATGCTTAATAACTTCATTAAAAATTAACTCATTTTTAAAACTACTTGCCAATATTAATGGATAATCAAGATCTTTAAAAATTGCTATTAAAAACAGAGCGGATTTTATATTGTCAGAGATTCTTAAATCACCATTATATAAAGCAAAATCACCTTTTCCAGAGATTTTTTTTATCGTATCATTCTGATGGAATACAGGAATGTAAACAGACCTTTCAGCAAATTTTGTGCTAAAATATTGCTGCTCAAAAGGAGAAATAGTTAAAATATAATCTACTTTATGAAGTATTTCTTCATAAGTTTTAAATTTTATAGTCTCTGTTTTAAAGAACAACTTTTTATCAATTCTTCGTTCACTTTTTGATTGTCCATCGTAAAATAGATGTTCAATATTATGAGCTCTGACAATTTTTTTTCTATGCTTAAAATTTTCATAGATTAGAGGGGAGGTTGCATGTAATCCGTCAAAAAGAATAGGAGCATTTATTTTTTTTAAATTAAGCACCAATAAGTTATTTGATCTAGACTTTACAGCATAAGGCTTTTTTGAAAAGACACTTTTTATAGATGAATACCTAGGGTAGTAAAATACTTGTTTACAATAACGTTCTAATTCTTTTGGTTTACCTCTACCATATTCAAAAACATGTAAATAGATTTTGACACCCAACTCATGTAATGCCTTTAATTTGTAAAAAACATCAATAACACCACCATAATTTGGAGGAAAAGGAACATCAAATGATACGATATGTAATTGCTTCGTTGAGATTTTAAAGGTTCTAAAATTTAATGCCAAGATAGCATTTTAAATAATTTATAGCTACTTTTATACTTTGATATAATTTATAATTTTCTGAAACATTCAAGAATAGAAATAGCATTATTAATTCTTAAACGATTGCAACAAGAAAAGTTGCAGTTAACTAAGCAATTTGAAGCGTCTAAAAATGAAATAGGTTTCTTCTATTTGGATAACTTACTTCCAAAAGAATTAGCGGCAAGTATATTTAAAGAGTTTCCTTCTGTAGAAAAAACTGTTTTAAGAAAAAGTTTAAAAGAATACAAGTATGTGGCGTATCAAATGGATAAATACAGTCCGATACTTGAAGAGGTTCTTTATGCTTTTCAAGATAAAAAAGTTGTACAATTAATTGAAGAAATTTGTGGGTTAACAGCTATTTTTCCTGATGAATTTCTCTATGCTGGTGGACTTTCAATGATGCCAAAGGATAAGTTTTTAAATCCGCATTTAGACAATTCACATGATAAAGACAGAAAACATTGGAGGGTCTTAAATATCTTGTATTATGTAACACCAAACTGGGAAGATTCTTTTGGCGGTAATTTAGAATTATGGCCAAAAGGATTAGAAAATTCTCCTGTTACTATTACCAGTAAATTTAATAGATTGGTAGTTATGACTACACATCAAAAATCATGGCATTCTGTGAATAAAGTGTTGGTTGATAAAGCGAGGTGTTGTGTTTCAAATTATTATTTTTCAGAAAAACCAGTGTTGGATACTGATACTTTTCATGTGACATCATTTAGAGGAAGACCAAGTCAAAAATTGAGAGATGTTATTTTACGTTTTGACAATAAGTTAAGAATGGGAATTCGTAAGCTCTTTAAAAAAGGGGTTCGTAAAAACCCACATCAATATAAAAAATAAAAGAAATTATTTCAATTCTTTAAAAATAACGTTCAGTTTTTCAGATTCAGACTCCCAGTTGTATTTTTCAGCAGCTATCACTAAATTTTCTTTCCAGTGTTGGTACTGCTTTTTATCTGAAAATAGTTTATTTACAACATCTGCCAGTTTTTTAGGTTCATGATTGTCAATTACAAGACCGATTTTATTTTCGGTAACTAAATGAGCAACTTCTTTTCTATTAGAAACTAATAATGGTGTTTGGGCTTGTATATAATCAAAAACCTTATTCGGCAAGCTGTATTCATAATTTAAATTGGTAGGTTTATCAAGAGACAAGCCTAAATCAGCTATTTTAGTATATTCCATTAGCTCAGTATAAGGAACCTTGTCTTTAATAAAAACTTTATCTTCTAGTTTTAATGATGTTCGTAGTTTTTTTAGATTTTCAAACACATCGCCGCTCCCAATAATATATAAAATGATATTGTTTAAATATTGCATCATTTTTACAGCCTCTTCTGCACCTCTGTCTATGTTAATGCCAGAACCTTGAAGGATAAGCATCTTTTTATGACCTTTTATTTTATCCGCTAAAACGGTATTAACAGTTTTAGTATTTAATCTTTTGGCAATATTACGAATTACATGAACATCAACGTTGTATGTGTTTCTGTAAAAGGAAGCGATGCTATCATTGACGGTATATACATTTTTTAGTTTAGGGAAAATAGTTTTTTCGATAGAGAGCCAAACTTTTTGTATTCTAGGTCTATCAATTAATTCAGGAATTTCAGTAAATAATTCATGACTATCATACACTAATTTTTTACGTAACAGTTTACTGATTATAAAATTAGGAAGTAAGGTGTCTAAATCATTAGAAAGTAAAATATCTTTTTTTAGAAATAATAATTTTAGAAATAAACGGATATTGTATTCTGCATAAAATAAAAACTTCTTTTTAAAAAGGAGTTTCATTCTTAGAGTTCTGTAGGGCCTATTAATTGGAAGGGTTTTTGATAATTTTCTTCCTATTAAAGTTACATCATAGTCCAAATTTGTCAATGTTGTACACACTTTATGCACTCGTTGATCGGTAGCTAAATCGTTTGTAACAGAGACTATAATTTTTTGCAATGGTGATATTTTCAGCTAAAGTATAAAAAAATCCCGCTTTTAATTTCTTAAAAACGGGAAGTTGTTATAAAAAGAGGTAACACCTTAATGTTACCTCTTTTTAAGTCGTATTCATTATCGTAAGCTTACAGGCTTATAGTCGTAATTCTCTCTATTGATACCAGTACCACTTACATATTTATTATTGATATACTTTCCACCAAGGTTAGCACTATCTTTAAAATATAAGTTTGCAATACCGTGTTTTAGATTGTTTTGCCAAGTACCTTCATAGATATTGCCGTTGGTATAATAATAAATACCATAACCACTTCTTATTCCAACACTATAATTACCTTTATATTTTGACCCATCATGCCAAAGGTATTCACCATAGCCATGGCGATTATCATTTTGCCAAGTTCCTTTATATACATCACCATTTGTCCATGTGTATTTTCCTTGACCGCTTCTCAAACCATTTTCCCAAGATCCTACATAGATTCCTGTTTGGTATTGCATGGTTCCTGTTCCATTTTTGCAGTTTCCTGAAACACACACCTCGTCAGTGATTTTGTTTTCTTGTTTTTTGTTAAGATTTTCAGTCTCTACTTCTACAACTTCTTGTTTTTCAGTAGCTTTTTCAACACTACTGGTTTCTTCAATTACAGCCTCTTTTTCTACAACTTCAATTGTATCAATAGGAATCTCTTCGATGATTTTGGTTTCTTGTTCTTCAGCCTCTACGGTAACTTCTTCAGTCGTTTGAGCAGTAAGAAACAATGGGGTAAATAATAATGTGAGTAATAACTTTTTCATGTTTTTTTTATTTTTAATATACTATATAACGTGTGAAATTGATAAATAGTATATTATTTTTAACAAAACAATGAGTGCCATTTTAGGTTTTTATCAAATCGAGTAGATTAAAAAAGTCAAGTAGAAAAGCAATTACGAAACTATATTTACGACAATCCCTTTTTCTTCTAATTCAGTAACGATAGAACGAGAAATTCCTTTGTCAGTTATGATTTCATCTATTTGATCTAATCTACAAATTTTAGCAAAGCTTTTTTTACCAAATTTTGAAGAATCAGCTAAAACAATAGTTTTCTGGGCAGATGCCAACATTTTTTTATTCAATTGAGCTTCTTCCAGGTTGGTTGTAGACAATCCATAGTCTAAATCAATGCCATCAGCACCTAAAAATAATTTACTGCAAGAAACATTTTCTAAAATATGGGCAGCATAATTACCAATAACAGAAGCTGAATTGTGTCTTATATAACCACCTAATTGTAAAATTTCAATATTTTTAAGGTGGATAAGATGTAAAACAACAGTTAAAGAAGAGGTAATTACTGTTAATTTTTTTTGAGTTTTGATAAACTTTGCAAGTGCTTGTACGGTTGTACCAGAAGCAATCATTATAGAGTCATTTTCGGTAATTAATTGAGCTGCTGCTTGTGCGATACCATTTTTTTCTTCAACAGAAATTTTTTCTTTTTCATTTATGGGCTTTTCATTGATATATGGATTTTCTAAAGAAGCTCCACCATGGGTTCTATGCAGTAGTCCCTTTTCTTCTAATAGTTTTAGATCTTTCCTAATAGTAACTGCAGAAACATCTAACAACTTGCATAGATCAAGTACTTCAAGATATTTTTCTTTACTTAATTTATCCAATATAATCTGATGTCTTTTCATGTATTATAAGGTTATTCGGTTTCAATAAATGATGTATTGAATCAATTACAAATGTAAGTAAACGAAGAATAAAATAAAAATTCATTAAATATTTATAGTAATTAACTTAAAATTTAGTTTCGTTTTATTTCGCTTCATTTCATTTTGTTGTACATTTGAATCGATAAAATAATTTAAAATAATAAATAAGTGAGCTTATTTAATAGGGTGTCATTAATTAAACAATTACAGGAAAATTCCAATTGGGATGTAATTGTTATCGGAGGGGGAGCAACGGGTTTAGGTGTGGCTTTAGATAGTATTACTCGTGGTTATAAAACACTTTTATTAGAACAGATAGACTTTGCTAAAGGTACATCAAGCAGAAGTACCAAATTGGTTCATGGAGGGGTAAGGTATTTGGCTCAAGGAAACATAGATTTGGTAAAAGAAGCTTTATATGAAAGAGGCTTAATGCTAAAAAACGCTTCACATTTGGTAAAAGACCAATCCTTTATCATTCCCAATTACAAATGGTGGGATAATTTTTTTTATACAGTCGGACTTAAAATCTATGATTTTTTAGCAGGAAAATTAAGTTTTGGTAAATCAATTCGCATCAATAAAGACGAAACAACATTTAGGTTAGAAACACTAAAAAGTGAAAACTTAAAGGGTGGTGTTGTTTATCACGATGGGCAATTTGACGACTCTAGATTGGCTGTAAATATTGCCCAAACATGTATAGAAAAAGGAGCTACTGTTCTAAACCATTGTAAAGTAAAAAAGCTATTAAAAAATGAGAAAAGTATTGTAAATGGTGTCGTAGTTGAAGACACAGAAACGGAAATTTCTTACAAATTAAACGCCAAAATTGTGATTAATGCCACGGGTGTTTTTACAGATGATGTTTTACAAATGGATGATGCAAATGCAAAGAACATTGTCAGACCTAGTCAAGGCGTACACTTAGTTTTAGATCAATCTTTCTTACCAGGAAATGATGCAATAATGATTCCTAAAACAGATGATGGAAGAGTGTTGTTTTTAGTGCCATGGCACAATAAAGTAGTGGTAGGTACGACAGATACGTTATTAGACAGTCATAGTTTAGAACCAAAACCTTTAGAAGAGGAGGTGAATTTTATCCTGAATACAGCAAATAGATATTTGAATAAAAAAGTTAGTAGAGAAGATGTGTTAAGCGTTTTTGCTGGCTTAAGACCCTTGGCAGCACCAAAAGACAAATCAGAAAAAACAAAAGAGATTTCTAGAAGTCATAAAATTATTGTTTCTAAATCTAAATTGATTACCATTACTGGAGGAAAATGGACCACCTATAGAAGAATGGCTCAAGACACAATTAACAAGGCGATTATTGTAGGGAAGTTACCTAAAAAACGAAACCAAACTAAACAATTATCCATTCATGGAAATATGAAAAATGTAGATAGATCTAATCATTTATACATTTATGGAAGCGATCAAAAAGCTATTGAGCTATTGATAAATAAATCACCAGAATTGGGTAAAAAATTACACAAACGTTTGGCATATACAAAAGCAGAAGTTATTTGGGCAATTCGAAATGAAATGGCTAGAACCGTTGACGATATCTTGGCTAGACGTGTTCGAGCATTGTTTTTAGATGCCAAAGCAGCAATAGAAATAACACCTGAAGTGGCATCAATATTGGCCAAAGAACTGAATAAAGATGAGACGTGGCAACAACAACAAATTAAAGAATTTACCACAATTGCAAATCAGTATGTGTTGTAAATCAGATTTATTATATAAAAAAAGTCATTGATTGGGTTTTGTAGCCTAAAAAGGCTACTTAAAGTAATTTTAATACTATTTTTTGTATTTATTCATGAAAAATAGTGAAATTAGTGGCTCAAATTTCCAATCCTAAATTTAATTAATCAATGAGTACTATGGAAAAATATATACTAGCTTTAGATCAAGGAACAACAAGTTCTCGTGCCATCGTTTTTGACAAAAAAGGAAATATTATTTCTGTAGCACAAAAAGAATTTACCCAGCAATTTCCAAAACCAGGGTGGGTAGAACATGACCCTAAAGAGATTTGGTCAACACAAACTGAAGTTGTTACAGAAGCTTTTGAAGACAAAAGGTTAAGTGCAGAAAATATTAAAGCTATCGGAATCACTAATCAGCGTGAGACTGTGGTGGTGTGGGATAGAAATACAGGAAAGCCTGTTTATAACGCTATTGTTTGGCAAGATAAAAGAACCGCAAATTATTGTGATGAACTTAAAAAACAAGGTAAAGAGCAACTCATAAGAGAGAAAACAGGATTGGTTATTGATGCTTATTTTTCGGGTACAAAAGTAAAATGGATACTCGATAATGTTGATGGAGTAAGAGAAAGAGCAGAAGCAGGAGATTTAGCTATGGGTACTATTGATACCTGGTTGATATGGAATTTTACCAAAGGAGCACAGCATATAACAGATGTGTCTAATGCCTCAAGAACATTATTATTTAATATTAATTCAATGACTTGGGATGATGAATTGCTAACCCTTTTCACCATTCCGAAAAGCATGTTACCTCAAGTAAAACAATCTAGTGAAGTGTACGGACATACACATTCTGATTTTTACAAGAATGAAATCCCTATAGCAGGTATTGCAGGCGATCAACAAGCTGCATTATTTGGTCAAATGTGTACCAAACCAGGCATGGTCAAAAATACGTATGGTACAGGTTGTTTTATGCTGATGAATATAGGTGAAAAACCAATAGTTTCTAAAAACAATTTACTGACTACAGTAGCATGGAAAATTAATGGCAAAACACACTATGCTTTTGAAGGTAGTATTTTTATTGCTGGAGCAGTTGTACAGTGGTTACGTGATAGTTTAAAAATAATAAAAACTTCTGATGCGGTTGAAAAATTAGCAAATTCAGTAGCTAGTTCAGATGGTGTATATTTTGTTCCTGCTTTTGCAGGGTTAGGAGCACCACATTGGAATCAACATGCTCAAGGAACAATTTTTGGATTAACCAGAGGTAGTACAGATGCCCATATTGCAAAAGCAGCTCTAGAATCTATTGCTTATCAAACTATGGATATCTTAAAAGCAATGGAATCTGACTCTGGGATCTCTATAAAAGAATTACGTGTTGATGGAGGAGCGACAATAAATAATACATTGATGCAGTTTCAAGCTGACGTATTAAACACAGTAACTGTACGCCCTAAAATTGTAGAAACAACAGCAATGGGAGCTGCCTTTTTAGCAGGATTAGCTGTTGGATATTGGGAAAACACTGAAGAAATTCAACAAATATGGCAAATAGACCAACGTTTTAATCCAACTTCAGAGAGATCGGTTATTGAAAAAGAAATTAAAGGATGGTATAAAGCCATTGATGCCTTAGAATATTGGACGAAATTAACGTAACAACTTATTATTTAATAACCAAAATAACTTATTTAAACATGACTCCATTTATTGCAGAAATTATAGGAACATTTTTACTTATTCTCTTAGGAGGAGGTGTAGTTGCAAATGTAGTATTAGAAAAAACCAAATCTGCTGATCCAGGGT
>Ga0256834_1000692_pt1 | contig 24079 bp, 26 predicted proteins | sample 4281140metaG_FD_190536 | JGI IMG/M metagenome (GOLD analysis project Ga0256834, IMG submission 190536) | Hydrothermal vent microbial communities from East Pacific Rise, Pacific Ocean - 4281-140 | ecosystem: Environmental > Aquatic > Marine > Hydrothermal vents | place: Pacific Ocean: East...
TAAAACTTGATCCTAAAAATAAATATGCAAAGAGAGTTTTAAAGTTTTTACACAATAAAGATTCAAAGCGCTTTGAATCTAAAAGAAATGGTATTTCTAATAATTTAACAGCTAAAAAAGTTATAAATTTAATCTGCACAAAACCTAATGGCAAATATTGTAAGTGTAAAAATGTAAAGCTCTTTAATGCTTCTAAATTTTTTGCAAATGATACAGTTGGTGTAGGTCAAATTATAAAAGGAGATTTTGTAGATAAAAACGAGGCAATAGTAACGCTAAGTGGATGTCAGCCACACTCACAAAGTTGGGGTGGCTATTTGCTTCTTGCTAAAAAAGGAAATAACTGGAGAACAATAGAGTATAAAACTCCCTATTTGGGGGATAAGTGTCAAGTAGTTCATCTAAAAAGTGGCAAAGATGGCATTGTGTGTAATGCAGGATATACCAATCAAGGCTATTCAATTGATACTTTAGTTTTCTCTTACTACGATAAATATTCAAAATTAAAAGATAAAATACTCTATAGGGGAGAAAATAATGCAGGTGCCTATGGAAGTGATAGTCCAGAGTATAAAAACACCGTAATAAAAAGCTGGAAGACAGTAAAAGAGGGCAAAACTATTTACGCAATAATAAAAGTTTATGATGAGAATGCAAAAAAACATAGTATAAAAATAATTAAGAAAAAGATAGATTAATTTCTCGGACAAAATATGACCAAAGATATAGTTATAATTGTTCTATCAAAACAAAATAGGAGCAGTTATGAATTTAAGAGATTTTGGGTTTAATGAGGTAAATCATAATACTTTAAAGCGTTTTAATAAGCCTTATAAAATTTATGCAGAGTTAATTGATGAAACTACTCAAAAGCAGTTTGAAGATGTTTTAAGTCAAGATTTTGTTACCCAAGCAGCACTAATGCCAGATGCTCATAGTGGTTACTCTATGCCAATTGGTGGGGTGGCTTCTTGCAAAGATGTTGTAGTGCCACAATTTGTTGGGTTTGATATTGGGTGCGGGATGTGTGCATATAAAACTAATTTTAATAAAGAGCAAATTGTATCAAAAGCTAATGAGATTTATGAAAAAATAGTAGATAAAATTCCGCTTGGTTTTTCAAAACATAAAAACCATCAAAGCTTGAAATTAAATTTAGATAGAACCGAGTTTGCAGATATGATTTTGCAAAGTATTGGGCTAAAGCAACTTGGAACACTTGGTGGTGGGAACCATTTTATTGAAATTGGATATGGAAAAGATGAGTCAGCTTGGATTGTAATACACTCTGGAAGTCGTGGATTTGGGCATAAGATAGCATCGCACTATATGCTACAAGCCTATTTAGAAAAAAATCCACAAGAGGGTAAATTAGAAGCGATTGTTGCTGATTGGGAGGCAAGAAATATTAGATTTAAAGAGGCAAACCCAAGTGGTTATCAAAAGGCGCTTAAAAAGTTTACGCTAAAGCAACAAGCAGAGCTTAATAAAAAGATGAACCCAGATAATATAAAAGGAGTTTATGGGCTTGATGTTAATAGTAAGTTGGGGCAAGATTATATAAAAGATCAAAACTTTGCACTAAATTTTGCACTTGAAAATAGAAAAAGAATGATAGAGGTGATTAATGACATTTTAAATGATGTTTTTGAAGTAAACTATAACTTTGAGTGGCAAGATGAAAAGAGATTTATTAACCGCAACCATAACCACGCAGAGTTTGATAAAAAAAGAGGCGAGTGGATTCACAGAAAAGGTGCAACACATGCCCAAGAGGGAATGAGTGGTGTGATTCCAGGTAATATGAGAGATGGCTCATTTGTTGTTATTGGTAAAGGCAATAGCGACTCTTTAAATTCATCATCTCATGGTGCAGGGCGCGTTATGAGCCGTGTTCAAGCTAGAAAAAAAGTGAGCTTAGATGAGTTTAAAGAGGCAATGGCAGGAGTTGTAGGCACAATAGATGAAGCAACAATTGATGAATCGCCATTTGCTTATAAAAACATCTTTGAAGTAATGGAGCTTCAAAAAGATTTGGTTGAGGTAGTTGAGCATATTAAGCCAATTATAAATGTTAAAGATAAGCCAAAAAGCAGGTATTAATAATTTCTGGCAGAGAGGATGGGATTTGAACCCACGGTAGGTTGCCCTACACACGCGTTCCAGGCGTGCTCCTTAAACCACTCGGACACCTCTCTATAATTAAAAAGTATTTGATTGTATAGATTATAAGAGATTTTATGAAGAAAAACCCTTTTCGGGGGACCGTGGCACATCAAAGTGCAAGGTGGGCTGCTACATTCCTGTCCTGACCCGTTGCCTTGCAAATTAATTGCACGGCTCCAAAAAGGGCGAGAAAATTATATCATAATTATTTTAATTTGGGTATAATTTTAGAAAAATTTGGAGAAATAATGCACTCATTTGCACCAGAAATACTATTAATTACAATTTTAAGTTTAGTTATTTTATCTGATGCCATAGCTTCAAAGCTTAAAATTCCATCTGTCTTTATTTTACTAATAGGTTCATATCTTGTATATACCTATTTTAAAGCTGCTGTGCCTATTGATTTGGCTCAAAACTTTACAACTGTAATACTCTTTTGTATTCCACTTATTTTTATGGGAGATGCCCTGCATTTAAGCTTTAAAGATATTAAAAAACATGGCTGGGCTATATTTTATTTAGCAGTTGTTTCTGTCGCTATTTCTATAGTTGCAGGGGCGAGTTTGAGTTATTTTAATATTTTTGAGGGACTTAGCCTTGGAGGATATGTAGCACTATTTGCTATAAATATGGCAACAGATGCAGTTAGTGTGCAATCTGTATTATCTCGATTTAAGGGTATTGGACACGATATTAAGGTGCTAATTGAGGGTGAGAGTTTAGGAAATGATGCTACTGCCGTAATTGCTTTTTTCTTTATTGGATTACCATGGATGTTAAATGGACAAATTGATGCAACTACTGCTACGGTTGATGCAATTAGAGTATTTATACTTAGCACACTTATTGGTTTAGCTCTTGGATATGGCTTCTATATGCTTATGAAGCTATTCTCTGATAGAAGGGGAGAATTATTTGCATTTGTGGTAGAGGCTTATAGTGCATATTTGTTAGGAGAGCATTTTCATGTAAGTGGAATCTTAACTCTAATTGTTGCAATTGTGGCTACAAAAGCATGGATAGATGATGATTTAGCAAATGATACAGCAAAAAGAACAAAATCATTTTTAAGAACCTTAAGATTAGGAGCAATTAAAAGCACAACCACTGATAGATTGGAGTATATTTATGATATGGCAAAAGAGTTTGGCTATATTGCAGCAGTGGTAATCTTTTTTGCACTTGCCGAAATGGTTGATTTTAAACTGCTTTTAGAGTATAAAAGAGAAATTTTAATAATGTTTGCAGTAACAACACTAATTAGAGCTATCTCAATGGCAAAATTCGCTTTTATAGGAGATAAGATAAAGGCTATAAAGCCAGTAGGATTTAAGGGATGGTTTATACTTACTTTTTCTGGAATGAAAGGGGCATTATCTATTATTTTGGTTCATTTAATACCAGATACTTTCCCGCACAAAGAGATGTTTGAAGCAGTTACAATTGGGGTGGTAATTTTATCAATTTTTGTATATGGCATAATACTTTGGGCTTACTTTACATTTAAAAAAGATGAGTCAAAAGATAATATCTTCAAAAGGAGTTAAAAGTTTTTTAGCACTTTATACCTCCTTTTGTAAATATGTAAAATTAAAAAACTATATTTAAAGAGCTATAACTTCTCTTTAACAGATTTAATTTTTTGCTCTAATCTATTTTTATACCCTGCGCGATAGTCTATTTTAATAGTTGAATATACTCTATTGCAATCAATTTGCAGTATCTCATAAGCTTTTTGAATAATCTTTAAACCCTCTGCTACACTTTTGGTTTCAATTATTGTTCCCATTGCAGTAAATTCATATGCAACACCACTCTCTTTAATCATCTTTATAACTCTAGCTACATATTTACTTTTACTCTCTCCATGGTCAGTTGGGAAAATTGCAAACTCTATTAAAGCACTCATTTTTAACCTTTTTTGCTTATTATAGCATACAAATAGCGCACTTTTTACTAATTTAGTATCTAAAAATTAGCTAATTTATCATATTTTATAGAGTAAATGTTTTTTAATTGAAGAGTTTAATTGTAATTAAAATGCTAAAGAGTAACTCTTTTTTAGAGTTAACTCTCTTCACTTGCTTTTAGAGCTTCTGCTTGTGCATGTGCAATTAGTGGGTCAATTACCAAATCTAATGCACCATTATTCATTACATCATCAAGAGCATAAATTGTAAGCCCAATTCTATGGTCTGTAATACGGCTTTGTGGGTAGTTATAAGTTCTTATCTTTTCACTTCTATCGCCACTTCCAACCTGAAGTTTTCTATCGGCTGCTAATTTATCCATCTGCTCTGCCATTTGAGCTTCATAAACTCTAGCTTTTAACACTTTCATAGCTTTATCACGGTTTTTATGTTGGCTCTTTTCATCTTGAATTGCAACAACTATTCCTGTTGGAATATGCGTTAAACGAACTGCTGAATCAGTTGTATTAACACTTTGTCCACCACATCCACTAGAGCGATATACATCCATTTTTATCTCATTTGGCTTAATATCTACCTCAACATCTTCAACCTCTGGCATTACTGCAACAGTAATTGCTGAGGTATGCACTCTTCCTTGAGTTTCAGTTGCTGGAACTCTTTGCACACGGTGTGTTCCACCCTCATACTTTAATTTAGAGTAAACATTCTCACCCTTAATTAAAATAATAAGCTCCTTATAACCCCCAGCAGTTCCTTCACTTGAGCTTACAATTTCAACTTTCCAACCCTGCTTATCTGCATATCTTGCATACATTTTAAAGGCATCTTCAACAAACAAAGCACTCTCATCTCCGCCAGTTCCTGCTCTCATTTCGATATAGATATCTTTATCATCATTTGGATCTTTTGGAATCATTAAGATTTTTATCTCTTCTTCTATCTCTTTTAATTTTGGCTCAAGTTCGCTTAACTCCTCTTTTGCAAGTTCATCAAACTCTTCATCACCTAGCATCTGCTTATTCTCTTCAATTGCTTCTGCAATTTCGATATACTCTTTTGCCTTATGGACAATTGGCTCTATATTTGATTGCTCTTTGCTAAGATCTCTCATCTTTTTTATATCACTTGCAATCTCTGGTGTGCTAAGTTGAGCAGTTATTTCATTGTATCTATCTATAAATGGTTGAAGTTTATTTTTAAGCATAAAAGTATCCTAAATTTTGGATTAGAAGAGTTATATTAGGGCTTAGCCTAATATTCTTATGAGCAAAAGCTCTATTTAACTTAAGCAACCTCTAGCGAGTTTACTAATTTATGTAAACGACTAACTTTTCTTGAAGCAGTTTGTTTCTTTAAAAAACCTTTGCTTACAAAGTGGTGAATTTGCTTGTTAGCAACTTTAAATGCCTCTTGCGCACCCTCTTTGTTTCCAGCTTCTACTGCTTCTCTAACAGCTTTTACAATATTTTTAAGACGAGTTCTGTAGTATCTGTTTCTCTCAGTTCTCTTAATAGTTTGTCTAGCTCTTTTTGCTGCTGACTTATGATTTGCCATAAAATTTCCTTACATTTGATAAAATTGGTCTAAAGTTGGCGAATATTATCAAAAAAATTATTAAACTCCTATTAAAGTATATATAATTTATACTTTTTTAGGTAAAATTTGGCAAAAATTTTACACTTAGGAAAAGTAATGGCACTATTTGGAACTGATGGAGTAAGAGGAAAAGCTGGTGAAAAGGTAACTGCATATGCTGCTATGCGTCTTGCGATGGCAACAGGTATATACTTTAAACCATATGCTAAGAGTAAAAAAATTTTAGTTGGTAAAGATACAAGAAGAAGTGGCTATATGGTTGAAAATGCTATAGTTGCAGGTTTAACAGCAGTTGGCTATAGTGTTATTCAAATAGGGCCTATGCCAACACCAGCAATTGCTTTTATTACAGAAAATATGAGATGTGATGCTGGAATTATGATTAGTGCTAGTCATAATCCATATTGGGATAATGGAATTAAGTTTTTTGACCATAGTGGGAAGAAACTTAGCAAAGATGTAGAGAGTAAAATTGCAAAAATTTATGATAATGATGAGTTGATAGAAAATTCTCAATGTGTAGAGAGAAATATAGGGCGTTCAAGAAGAATAGATGATGTAATAGGGCGCTATATTGTGCATATTAAAAACTCTTTTCCAAAAGATTTAACTCTAAATGGTTTAAGAGTTGTAATAGATTGTGCTAATGGAGCAGGGTATATTGTTGGTCCTACAATTTTAGAAGAACTTGGAGCAGATGTTATTGTTCTTGGCAATAAGCCAAGTGGATTTAATATTAATGAAACTTGTGGAGCAATGCATCCAGAGGTTTTAGCAAAAGCAGTTAGAGATTATCGTGCAGATATAGGAATTGCACTTGATGGAGATGCTGATAGAATTGTAGTTGTTGATGAAAATGGTGATGTGGTTGATGGCGATAAGTTAATGGGTGCTTTAGCTCACTACCTTAATGAAAAAAAGTTACTAAAAAACAAAACTTTTGTAACTACAATTATGAGCAATATGGCACTAGATGACTACTTGGCAAAATCTGGCATACAAACACTTAGAAGCCAAGTAGGCGATAAAAATGTGAGTGAATTAATGGCAAAAGTTGGCTCTAATTTTGGTGGAGAAGAGAGTGGACATGTTATATTTAGTGATTATGCTACAACAGGTGATGGTATTTTAACAGGATTACAAGCTCTAGCACTTATGTTAGAGAGTGGTAAAAGGGCTAGTGAAGTATTTAATCCATTTGAGCTATATCCACAAGTAAAAGTAAATTTAGAGGTTGCAAATAAAAAACCTTTAGATAAAATAGATGGCTTAAATGAGCTTAAAAAAGAGATAGAAGATGCAAATATTCGCCATCTATTTAGATACTCTGGCACAGAAAATAAGATTAGATTACTCTTAGAGGGTAGCAACAAAAAAGAACTTCACAGCTTTATGACAAAATCTCAAGATTTCTTTAAAAAGGCTCTTTCGTGAGAAAATTTGCAATTTTTGGCTTTGCTTTAATTGGGGTGTTTTTAATAGACCAAGGCTTAAAAGAGTTATTTGAGAGTGGATACAATTGGCAAAGTAGTTGCATCTCTTTAGAGCTTCATATAAATAAAGGTGTAGCATTTAGTATGTTGGCTTTTTTGGGAGAAAATTTAAAATGGCTTCAACTTGCACTTATTGGCTTTTTGGCATATTTGGCACTAAAAGAGAGTTGGCTTAAAAAGTATCCACTAAGTGTAGGACTACTTGCAGGTGGTGCTTTGGGTAATTTGTATGATAGATTTATAAAAGGTGGAGTAACAGATTTTGTTGCTTGGCATTGTGGTTTTAATTTTGCTGTTTTTAACTTTGCAGATGTTATGATAGATTTAGCAATTGCACTAATTTTACTTCAAGAGTTTCTAAAATACAAAGCCTCTAAAAAATGAAAATTTTAATTACACTTTTACTATTAATTACATCATTTTTTGCACTAAATATTGCTCCAATTAACTATAAAGGTAAAGTTGATTTAATAAAACAGATTAATTTTAATCCAAATTTTGGTAGCTATAACTTTAGCGAAATATCAGGTTTAGCTTATGATAAAAAGAGAAAAATATTGTATATGGTTAGTGATAAAGGTATTATGTTTACCTTTAAAGCCAATTTTAATGATGATAACTTTACGCTAAAGCCACTAAAAGCAGTCTATTTTAAAAAACGAAATGGCAAACGCTATAAAAAACATTACCACGATAGAGATACCGAGGGCATTGCATTAGATGATAAAGGTAATATCTATGTATCAAGAGAGGGTAGGCTTAGAGTAACTCAATTTAGCCCAAATGGTATAAAAATAAAAAATTTAAAACTCCCCACAAAGCTTAGAAAAATAAGAGAAAAAGATTTACAATCTGGAAACAAGGGTTTAGAATCTTTAACTTGGCATCCTAAATATGGCTTAATTACGGCTCTTGAACAGCCAATACAGGGTAAAAAGCTTAGAAATCAAACAATATATTCATTTAATGGAAAAACTTGGAAATTAAAGATGGAGCCATATAAGAATAACTCTATTTCAGATATTGAAGTTATGGATGATGGAAATCTTTTAATATTAGAGAGAGCCTATGGAGGAATACTTGGAAAATTTGTTGTAACGCTTAAAGAGTTATATATCAAAGGTTGCAAAAAAGAGCCATGCAAAAGTGAAACTCTCCTAAGCATAGATAGCTCAAAGGGCTGGAAAATAGAGAACTTTGAAGGTATTGCAAGTGTTGGAAATAATAGATATTTAATGGTAAATGATAATAATAATATCTTTTTTAAAAAAACAAAACTAATTTACTTCAAAGTAGGGCGCTAATTAAAAAAAGTCAATTAGGGTTAGACCAGAACAAGTTCTGGTTTCCAAGAGTGGAAGCGCGAACTTGTTCGTGCCAAAAGTTCAAACTCCACTGCCAATTAGGGTTAGACCAGAATAAGTTTTGGTTTCCAAGATTGGAAGCGCGAACTTGTTCGTGCCAAAAGTTCAAATCCCACAGCCAATCAAATTTTAACCAGAACAAGTTTTGGTTTCCAAGAGTGGAAGCGCGAACTTGTTCGTGCCAAAAGCTCAAACTTCACAGCAAAATTTTTAGAGAAAATTAAGCTTTAACTGCTAATTTTTGGCAGCTCTTTTTTACTTTTTCCACTAAGTTTTCCAATTTTTTCTATTTTGCTATGCAAACTACCACTACCTGTATGTAGCCTATTTTTTGCGCTTATAAATGAGGTTTGAGCTTGGTGTAGGCGATTTTCTATTTGTAAGAAATCCTCTAAGAATAGGGCAAATTTATCATGCAAAGCTCCTGCTTCTTGGGCAATAGTTTGCATATTTTTATCATGATTTGCCAAACGCCAAAGTGTAGATACAGTTTTTAGTGTAGTATAGAGTGTAGTTGGTGTAACTACTGCTACATTTCTCTCAAAAGCATACTCATAAAGAGAGTTATCAATCTCTAAAGCCATTAAATAAGCTGCCTCAATAGGTATAAACATAAGTGTAAATTCTGGTGATTTAAGGCTATTTAACATATGATACTGCTTTGAAGCTAGTGTATCAATATGTCTTTTTATGCTAATTATATGATTATTTTTTGCAACTCTCTTCTCCTCTTCATTTTGGGCTTTTAATATTTGAGTATAACTATTTAGTGAAACTTTTGAATCTATTACTATATGTTTATTCTCAGGCAAATAAAGCACTACATCAGCTCTTAATGTGCCATTTTCATCCTTGAACACCTGTTCTCTTTTATACTCTATGCCCTCTCTAAGTCCCGTAGCTTCTAGCGCTCTTTCTAAAATAAGCTCTCCCCAGTTACCCTGAAGTTTATTATCCCCCTTTAATGCTCTTGCTAACTCTTTTGCCTCATTTGAGAGTGTTTTATTTAACTCTTTTATCTGCAAAAGCTCACCTCTTAGCATAGAAACAGATTGACTCTGCTCTTGATTTAACTTCTCTAAACGCTCTTTAAAGCCTTTTATATCTTTATCAAAAGGCTCTAAAAGTTGCTTTATACTTTCGCTATTCTCTTTTTTAAGAGTATCTCTTTTTTGCTCTAAAAGCTCATTTGTTAAATTTTTAAACTCTTTGCCCATATCCTCTTTAAGTTTTGCTACAAGCTCCTCTTTCTCTTTTAGTGCCTCTTGCAAACTCTTAGTTCTCTCTTGAATTGCCTTCATCTCTAAAAGTTGCATTGTGCTTTTATCAACTACTTCTCTTAAATCCTCAAGTTCATTAACAGTAGCTTGGTGTTTACCTAAAAGTGTATTATAGCTATTTTCAATCTCTTTAAATTTTTCAAGTTTTTTTTGATACTCTTCTAAGTTTTTGCTTAAATTCTCTTTCTCTTGCTCTGTTTTAATAAGTTTTGACTTTAGTGTATTATTATGCTCTTGAAATAAGGAGTTTACTTTTTGCGCCCTTTCATTTTCGCGATACAACCGTATAATGAGTATTCCTAATGTAAAAAGAACTACTAAAACTATTAAAAACTCTAAAATTTTTACACTCATCTATATTTTTCCCCTTTTTTTACCACTATTTTAGCTATAATTGTTTAAATTTATTCTTAGGAGTTAAAAAATGGGTTTTTCAAATATAGTTTTATTTATCTTAATAATTGCAGCTATCTATATGGTAATGGCATATAATAATTTAGTAGGTATGAAGCAAAGAGTTTTATCAGCTTGGAGTGATATTGAGGTGCAACTTAAAAAGCGCTATAACTTAATTCCAGCACTTGTTGATACAGTTAAGGGTTATGCAAAGCACGAAAGCCAAACACTAGAGAATGTAATTAAAGCTAGAAATATGGCTTTAAGCGCACATAATGCAGGTGAGGCTAGTAAAGCTGAAGCTATGTATAAAAGTGCAGTAAGTGGGCTTTTTGGTTTAAGCGAGGCTTACCCAGAATTAAAAGCAAATGAAAATTTTATAAATTTACAAAACCAGCTTCAAGCACTAGAGAGTGATATTGAGAGTGCTAGACGCTACTACAATGCAACTGTAAGAGATTATAATGCAAAAATAGACTCTTTTCCAGAAGTTTATATCTCTAAACAATTTAACTTTACACCATATGAGTATTTTGAGGTTGATGAAGCTATAGAAAAAGATGTTTACTCAATGCCAAAAGTGGATCTATAAAAAGCTATGAAGCTACTACTACTTTTAAGTTTTTTTACACTATCTCTATTTGGATATAGTAGAGAGTATATAGAAAACTATACAACAAAATTGCTTATTACAAATGATGGCAAAGCCAAAGTTACAGAGGAGATACTCTATAATTTTGGCTATGATAGAAGACATGGAATATATAGAGATATTCCAAAAAATGATACGAAAATTTCAAACCTAAAGGTCTTTAAAAATGGCTATTCTACCAATTATGAGCTATACACAAAAGATAACTTTTGGCGTATAAAAATAGGTAGTGCTAATAGCTATGTATCAGGTAGGGTAGGTTATACAATTAAATATAATTTAGAGGGTAGAATTGTTCGAAATAGAGGCAATAAAAATTATATTATTTTTGATATTATAGGCACAGCATGGAAAAAACCAATAATGTATGCCAAAGGTGTTATATATCTTCCTAAAAAACTACAAAATAGAGTTACTGCTAAGGCATTTAGAGGTAAATTTGGCTCTACTAAAAGTGTGCCAGTTAAAAACTTAGGTTCACGCCTAGAGCTAGAAACTACAAATTTAGCTCCACATGAAGGTTTAACAATATCTATTGCTTTTAATCCATCTTTAATGAAAGTAGGTCAAAAGCCCTCATATGCTTACTATAAAAAGCCAATCTATCTGCTATTTATAGCACCTATTTTAGCACTATTTTGGTTTTTTGGCAAAAAACTTAATATCTTTGGTGATGTAGGTTCAATTGCACCAAAATATCGTCCACCAAAAGAGTTAACTGTAATGGAATCTGGGCTATTAAAAGATAATTTTGTAGATTTCAAAGAGTTAAAAGCTGCTATCTTAGAGTTGGCTAACTTAGGTTTTATAAAATTTCAAGAGGATGAAAACGGCACATATTTAAAAAAATTAAAAGATGTAGATAATTCTCTAACGCCAAATCAAGTTAAAATATTAAATGAACTCTTTGGTGATGAAACATTTTTGCCAAGCACATTAGTTAAATTTAGAAGCACTTGGTTTGAAGATTTAAAAGCCTCTTTGCATGATAGATTGGTTCAAAAAGGTTATTATGGCTCTTCAGTTAAGAGTGCTAGGCAAAGTTTTATATTTGCTGCTGTTGGTATAGGTATTTTAACTTTGGGTGCATTTTTGTATTATATCTCAAAAGATACAGGTGCAGATATGATAATTCCAGTAGTTGTAGCTATTGGCTTTTTAACAGTTGGACTATTTAACCTATTGAGTGCCTTTAAAAGTGCTGATGCTGGAGGTATCTTATTCTCAATTCTTTGGATTCTATTTTCTGGCTTTTTCTTATATAGCTCCTTAAATTCAGAAGATATTGCCCTATCTTTGCTATTTATGGTTTTAATTATTGCTATTGGAAGTTACTTAATTTATAAAAAGGCAAATACCCTTACTTTTAAAGGAATTTTAGCAAAACGGCATCTGCTAGGTTTAAGAGAGTTTATAGATAAAGCCGATAAAGATAAAATAAAATTTTTCCTGCAAGAAGATAAAAACTATCTTGATAAAGTGTTGCCATATGCAGTTCTTTTTGGCTTAAATAAGCATTGGTTAAATTTATATAAAGAGTTAGAAACGCCAATTCCTGATTGGTATGATGGAAGTTTTGATAGCTTTAATAGCTTTGATTTTGAGCCAACTAGTTATTCAGAAAGCTCAACAGGGGGATTTAGTGATGGAATAGGCTCTGCTCCATCTATTGATACAGGTGATTTTGGAGGATTTGGAGACTTTAGTGGTGGAGGCTTTGGAGGGGGTGGTGGTGATAGCTGGTAGAGCTGTTACTGCAATATTAAAAACTACTATTTTTTTTACCACTTTTTATTAATAGACTTCTTTTATGTTATAATATAATTATTCTTTATAAAAGGAGTCTAAAATGAGATATTTAATTTTTATATTAACAGTTATAACATCAATTTTTGCAAATGAAAATATTATTAAAGAGGGCAAAGAGCTATACCTAAAAGCAAACTGTCAAAAGTGCCACTTACAAGATGAAAAGTTTGACCCAAACTCTATTAAAAAAGAGGGTTTAAAATCTAAAATAAAAGATAAAAAGGGTATTCACAAGTGGGTAGTTGATTGTGATAGCTACTTTAATATTGGATGGTTTCCGCAGGAGCAAGATTTAGTTACAGAGTATCTAAATAGAGTATATTATAAATTTTCTACTCAAAATAACTCAAAAAAGTAATATTACTTTTTTGGTTTTACTTTTTTAATATAAAAATCATAGTATAATATTAGCAAAAATATAAGGAGTAATTGTGATTAAAAAAGTTATTTTAATTTTTGCTATTGTTTTTTCTACAAATACACTATTTGCTGAAAATAATTCAACTAAAGCAACTGAAACAAATGCTACAAAAACTACTGCTTCTAAAGATGACTCAATTTCTGCAGCATATAATCTATTAAAAGAGATGAACTTAAAAAAAATCTATGATAATGCAGTAGAGGCTTCAACTAAAAGATTAGTTGTAGCAAATAGTAATTTTAAATCTGTTGAGGGTAAAATTAGAGATTTTTATAAAAAGTATATTGGTTGGGATTCTGTAAAAAATGATTTAGCAAAGCTTTATTCTAAATATTATACAAAACAAGAGCTTGAAGATATAACAAACTTTTATAAATCAAAAACAGGACAAAAGGTTTTAGCTACTATGGGTCAATTATCTTATGAGGGACAAATGATGACTCAAAAAAGATTAAAACCACATCTTCAAGAGCTTAAAGCTATTTTAGATAATGCTATGAAAAAAGCTGAAGCTCCTACTAAAAAAGATACAAAAGATAGCTCTAAAAAAGAGAGTAAGAAGTAAATAAAACTTCTTCTCTAACTTCTAAAAAACCAACCTTTTCTTATTAAATTTTTGCTATACTCTAAATAAAAATAGGGTAATTAAATGGACTACTTTGCTAAGCGCATAATTCCTTGTTTAGATGTTGATAATGGTCGTGTTGTTAAGGGTGTAAATTTTGTTGGGCTTCGTGATGCTGGAGATCCTGTTGAGGTTGCAAAGCGATACAACCAAGAGGGAGCTGATGAGATTACTTTTTTAGATATTACAGCAACTCACCAAAAGAGAAAAACAATTGTAGATATTGTCCAAGAGGTAGCTCGTGAAGTTTTTATTCCTTTAACAGTTGGCGGTGGAATTAGAGAGCTTAGTGATATATATAATCTACTAAATGCTGGTTGTGATAAGGTTAGTATAAATTCAGCTGCAATTAAACGCCCAGAGTTTATAAATGAGGGTGCTAAACGCTTTGGAAGCCAGTGTATAGTAGTTGCAATTGATGCAAAAAGGGTAGCTAAGGGTAGATGGAATATCTTTACTCATGGTGGAAGAAGAGATACAGGTATTGATGCAATCTCTTGGGCAAAAGAGGCATATGATAGAGGAGCAGGGGAGTTACTAGTAACTTCTATGGATAGTGATGGCACCAAAGCTGGTTATGATAATGAGCTAAATTGTGCAATCTCTAAAGTTGCTCCAATTCCACTAATTGCTAGTGGGGGTGCTGGAAATATGGAGCATATAAAAGAGGCTTTGCAAAACGGTTGCGCAGATGCTGCTTTGGCAGCTTCAATTTTTCACTTTAGAGAGATTGATATTATGGATTTAAAGCGCTACTTAAAAGAGAATGCTATTCCTGTAAGGATATAAAATGATAGTTTGCGCAGGAGATATAGAACAGTTTAGTTTTGCAACACCAATTGGTATTGGTTTGGTAAATAGTGCTATAAATTTAACTAGGCTTTGTATTATGAATCCACCAGAGTTTATTCTTTTTGTTGGAAGTGCAGGAAGCTATGGCAAACATAATATCTTTGATATTGTATATAGCAGGGCTGCTAGTAATATTGAACACTCATTCATACACAATCAAGGATATACACCTTTAGATAATTTGATTGTAGCAGATGATGTTGCTCCAACTAAAAGTGGAGCTATTTTAAATAGTGTAATTCAGAGTGTTTCACATGAAACAATTGTTAATAGTTCAAACTATATTACAGCATCAAAAGAGGCTTCAGAGATATATTTAAAAATTGGTTTATCACTAGAGAGTATGGAGTTTTTTTCAGTTTTGAGTGTTGCAAAAGAGTTTAATATTCCTGTTGGTGGTGTATTTGTTGTTACTAACTACTGCAATAAAAATGCACATAAAGATTTTATAAAAAATCATAAAGAGGCTATGGAAAAACTTGAATTACATTTAAGACACAAGGGAATAGGGTGAAAGATTATATTTTAAATTACACAAAAGATGAGTTAGAAGAGTTAGTTAAACCAAAATTTAGAGCAAAACAAATTTACAATTGGCTCTATCATAAAAAAGTTACAAATTTTAAAGATATGAAAAATTTGCCAAAAGATTTAATTGCCTCTTTGGAAGATAATTTTTTTCTTCATACTCTAAAAATTGTATCTAAGCAAGTTAGCAGTGATGGCTCTATAAAATATCTTTTTGAGTTGCAAGATGGGCATACAGTAGAGGCAGTTTTACTTTTAATGCGCGACACTCAATATAATGATGATGGCTCTATAAAACATTTACCAAGATATACAGTTTGTGTTTCAAGCCAAGTTGGATGCAAAGTAGGATGTGCATTTTGCTATACTGCAAAAGGTGGTTTTATTCGCAACTTAAATACAAGCGAAATAGTAGAGCAAATTCTTCAAATATATATTGATAATAATATAGAGAGCAATCGCAGAATTAATATTGTATATATGGGAATGGGTGAACCGCTTGATAACTTAGAAAATTTTGCTAAAGCAGTAAAAGTTTTTAGTGATTTAGATGGTTTAAGTATCTCTCCACAACGACAAACTGTTTCTACTTCTGGACTTAGTAGTAAAATTGAGAAATTAGCTAAGATGGATTTGGGTATAAATTTAGCTATATCTCTACATGCAGTAGATGATGAACTTCGTCAAAAACTTATGCCAATAAATAAAGCATATAATATTGCTTCAATTATGGATGCAGTAAGAAATTTTCCTGTAAATTTAAGAAAAAAAGTTATGTTTGAATATTTAGTTATAAAAGATGTTAATGATGACTTAGCAAGTGCAAAAAAATTGGTAAAGTTACTAAATGGTATCAAATCAAAAGTAAATTTAATCTATTTTAATGACCATGAAGGAAGTGAATTTAAAAGACCAAGCCAAGAGAGGGTAAAAGCATTTCAAGAGTATCTTTTAAGCAAAGGAGTTCTTTGCACAATTAGAGAGAGTAAAGGTTTAGATATTAGTGCTGCTTGTGGTCAGCTAAGAGAACAAAATTTAAAGGATAATAAATGACAAAATTAGATATGGCGCTATATTCAATTATAATAGCAGCTGCAGTTGTGGGAGTATGGGCTATAATTAGAGAAATTAGAAAATAATTTTTAATTTGCTAAAAAGAGCTTAATTTATATAGCCAGAGAGCTAAGAGTTTTAAACACCTACTTTCTAACTCTACATATCTTTGCACTATTTAATTTTAGCATATCTTTAACTCTAATTTTAATTAACGAATATTCGCTCCCTCCACCTGTTATTATATACTCTTTAGTTAATATTTTTTCATCTAGCAAATAGATTGCATCATAAGAGAATGATGGAACACCACCAGCTATAAAGCCTGTTTTTTCTAAAATCTCTTTAGAGTTAGCTAATCTTGGTCTATCAATACCTAAAGCCTTGGCAACTCTTTTAGTGCTAGATCTATCATCTCCAGATACAATAGTTACAATTAAGTTACCACTCTTATCTATCATACAGATATTTTTAACAAAGTTATCTTTGCTTTCATTAATTGCAATTGCTGCTTCATTAACAGTGTGGCATAACATATCAAAAACTTCATGCTTATACTCAACTAACTTCTCATCAAGAAATCTCTTGATTTTGCTATGATAAAAATCAATATTTTCCATATCTTGCCCCTTCATATAATTTCTGTTATAAAAACTGAATACTAAACTTTCTATTGTTTCACATGAAACATCTAATCTTTCAATTGCATAACAACACATCAACAAAATTAACTTGACTTTTAATAAAATATTGATTTTTTAATTTAAACTCTAGTGTATTTGCATGTAGCATTAAACGCTTAGCACCTGTAAATTTTACTCTATCCTCTATTGACAACCTCTCTTCTAAATAGGCTTCAGCTACTTCAAAACTTGTGCCATAAAGAGGGTCGCCTAAAATTGGATGTTTCATATGAAACAAATGTATTCTAATTTGGTGTGTTCTGCCTGTGAGTGGCTCTACTTTTAGTAAAGTGGCATCAATATCTTTATTGTAAAGCAATCTTGTAAACTTAGTTTTTGCCTCTTTACCAGCACTATTTATCTCAACTTTATGCTTTGAATTATCATAATTTTGACGAATTTTGATAGGTTTATCTACAATAAACTCCTCTTTTGTTTTACCTTTAGCCCAAGCTAAATAACTCTTTTTTATTAATTTTTTCTCAAACATACCTTTTAATAAAATTTCACTATCTCTATTTAAACTAGCTAATACTAAGCCAGAGGTTTCCATATCAATTCTATGCACACCATTTGCATTTTCTCCACCAAAGGTTCTTATTTCATCTAAAAGAGAGTAGGGTGTTAAAATTTTATTTGGATGAACAAGCACACCGCTAGGTTTATCATAAACCATAAAATCTTTTGTTCTAAAAATAGGTTTTAAACCTTTTGATTTTGGCAAAAATCTAAGAACTTTCATAGCGCCAAATATGCGTTCATTTTTGGCAGTAATTGTTCTATTATTGCAAATTAAACGCCCTTTATCTATAATTTTTTGAGCCTCTCTTAACTCAATATTGTATCTATCTATTAAAACTCTAAAAGCAATTGTAGGCTCTTTTACTATAAACTCATCAAAACCAAATGGCATTTAACACCTTTTTTAGTATAATATTACCTAAAAAATAATAAGGATTTGATGCAATGGTAGAGAGATATGCTCGTGAAGAGATGAAAAAATTGTGGACGCAAGAGGCAAGATATGCAGCTTGGTTAGAGGTAGAAAAAGCAGCAGTTAAAGCTTGGAATAAATTAGGGCTAATTCCAGATGAAGATTGCGAAAAGATTGTAAAAAATGCTAAATTTAGTGTTCAGAGAATTGAAGAGATTGAAGCAGTTACGAAGCATGATTTAATTGCTTTTAATACTAGTGTTTCTGAAAGTTTAGGGGAAGAGAGCAGATGGTTTCATTATGGAATGACAAGTTCAGATGCTGTTGATACAGGTGTAGCACTTCAGATGAAAGCCTCTTTAGAGATTATTATAGAAGATGTAAAAATGCTTATGGAGAGCGTAAAAAAAAGAGCATTTGAGCATAAATATACACCAATGGTTGGTAGAAGCCATGGAATTCATGGAGAGCCAATTACCTTTGGTTTAACTTTAGCAGTTTGGTATGATGAACTAAAGCGCCATCTAAAAAACTTAGAAGATACTATGGAAGTTATTGCAGTTGGACAAATAAGTGGAGCAATGGGTAACTTTGCACACGCACCTCTTGAGTTAGAAGAGTATGCAATGGCAGAGCTTGGCTTAAAACCAGCACCAGTATCTAACCAAGTAATTCAAAGAGATAGATACGCAAGATTAGCATCTGCTTTAGCACTACTTGCTAGTTCTATTGAAAAATTTGCTGTTCAAGTTCGCCATCTTCAAAGAACAGAAGTTTATGAAGCAGAAGAGTTTTTTGCAAAAGGACAAAAGGGAAGCTCTGCAATGCCTCATAAAAGAAATCCAATTTTAACAGAAAATATAACAGGATTAGCTAGAATTATTAGAGCATATGTAATTCCAGCAATGGAGAATGTTGCACTTTGGCACGAGAGAGATATTAGCCATAGCTCAACAGAGCGCTTTTGGCTACCTGATAGTTTTATAACTAGCGATTTTATGCTTCATAGAATGAATGGTGTAATATCTAAATTAACTGTTATGCCAGAGAATATGATGAAAAACTTAAACCTAACTGGTGGATTAGTTTTCTCTCAACGCGTTCTTTTAGAGCTACCAAAAGCTGGTGTAAGTAGAGAAGATGCTTATAAAATTGTTCAACGAAATGCAATGAAAGTTTGGGAAGAGATACAGCAAGGCAAACCAACAACAAACGAGAAAGGTGAGAGCTTATATTTGCAATATCTATTAAGTGATGAAGAGCTAAGAAGTAAACTTAGCGAAGAGCAAATAAGAGAGTGTTTTAACTTTGACTACTATACAAAAAATGTAGATGCAATATTTAAAAGAGTTTTTGAGGATTAAATTTTAAGCCATCTTTGGTGGCTTAAATGTTTCATGTGAAACAAAAATAAAGAGTCCATAATAAATATGTAAACTGTAAAGTAATACTTTACATAATTTATTTAGTAAATTTTATTTTTTTTAAAAAAAAGAACAAAATAGGCTCTAAAATTCTATATTACTATCTAGCCTAGTTAGGTATTAAAAAAATTAAAAAATACCCTATTTTTTTAGCCAAATAGTAATAAAATATAAAAGGCAAAGTTATGTTTGAAGCCCCAACTTTACTAAAAAATCCACACATTCAAACACTCTATGCAACTCTTTTTAGAAGAGATAAATTAAAAAACCTTGAGTATGAAGAGTTTAAATTAAGTGATGGTGATTTTGTAGAGATAGTATGGATGAATAAAAAGCCAAAAGAGCCAAAAAAGATAGTAGTTCTTTTTCATGGTTTGGCAGGTTCAATTAACTCTCCATATATAGTAGGGCAAATGAATACCCTTCAAAAAGAGGGTTACTCAGCAGTTTTAATGCATTTTAGAGGATGTGGCACTAAAGCGAACTTAAAACCATATGCTTACCATAGTGGCAAAACTGATGATGCAAAAGAGTTTATAGAGTATTTACAAAAAGAGTATCCAAAAAGTGATATTTATGCAATTGGCTACTCTATTGGAGCAAATATGCTTCTTAAGCTCTTGGGTGAGTGGGGCAGTAGTTCGCCTTTAAAAAAAGCAATAGCAATATCGCCACCTCTAAAGCTAAATATTTGTGCAGACACAATAAATAAGGGTTTTGCAAGAGTTTATCAAAGTTATCTACTAAAAGAGTTAAAAAATACTCTATTAAGAAAGTATGAAAAATTTAATATGCAAAAAATTTTAGGTATTGATAAAACAAGAGTTAAGAGAGTAAAAACAATAAGAGAGTTTGACAATCTATATGTTGCAAAAATATTTGGCTTTGGCACGGCAAATAATTACTATAAAAAAGCTTCATCTTGCCAATATCTAAAGCATATAAAGACCCAAACACTAATAATACACGCAAAAGATGACCCATTTATGACGCCAGATGTTTTACCAAAAAGTGATGAACTCTCAAGCAGCATAATGCTAGAACTTAGTGATAATGGAGGGCATATTGGATTTGTAACAGGTAGCTTTATAAAACCAAAATATTGGCTAGAGAGTAGGGTGGGGAGGTTTTTAATTAATTGATAATTGAAAATGGAGAATTTATAATTTATGATTTATTTTGATATAATAAATAAAAAAGGAAGTTTATGAAAATATCAGTTTTAGTTATATTGGCACTCTTTTTAACATCTTGTGTAAATAATCAAAATATCCAAAAAGATAGCGTAGTAGAGGTTAAGAGAAGTTGGTATCTAAATCGCTCACTTATGGATTTTGAAATGAATAATGGCTTTTGTTATGAAACAAAAGATTTAGGCAATGGAGAGAGTGTATGCTACTACCAAAGCGATAGGGTAGGCACTATAATTCAAGATCTATTTGATGAAGATAGCTACCCATACTGCAAAGTTGCGCTATACACAGATAGCAAAAAAATTATTAGAAAAATTGAGATTTTAGAAGATGATATTAAGTGTGCAAGAATTTTAAGGTAATTAATGTATAAAAGTAAAAAAGAGCGCCTTTATATTAAAGATATTTTGCCAAATCCTGCAATTTCATTTCCAGCTTACTATATTTTAAGCCAATCTCTTTTAAAAAATGAGCTATTGCAGCAGAGCTTAATTGATATTCATAGCTTTGAGTTTGACAACTATAACGCACCTAAGAGTTTTGATGAAATTTTTAATTCACTCTCTAGTGGATTATTTCCAATTTATAAAGAGAAGTATGCAGTAGGGCTTTTTGGTGGAAAACTGATGTATTTAGAGAGCCATGGCTGGAGGGCAATGCCATGCACAAAAGATATATTTATGCTTGAAAATTGGCTTATAGCTTAAAAATAAATTGCTATAATATATTTAAAAATAGGGGCTAATGTGTTAAGAGATGTTTTATGTTTAGGTGTTGCTGGAAATTTTGCAAATCATCTTGAACAAGCAGGAGAGAGTAAAGATTTTGTAGGGGTTGAAACCAAAGAAGAAAATGCGCCAAAAGGGATTTTTCCATTTTATATTCCAGGAAGCAACTGTTTTTTGGGTAGATTTCCAATTGCTAAAGAGGAGTTGATTTTACCAGATTATGAAGCAAATGCTCAAGTAGAACCAGAGATTGGAGTGCTTTTTGAAGCAGAGTATCAAGATGGAAAAGTTGTAAAGTTAATTGCTAAAAAGTTTACAGTTTTTAATGATACCACAATTCGTAAAGAGGGTGCCAAAAAAATTAGCCAAAAGAAGAGCTGGAGCGATAAATCAAAAGGTATTGCACACCACTGGGTAAAGATAGACAAGTTTGAAGAGGGTGGTATAATGGATAACTACCACATAAGAAGCTTTCTAATTAGAGATAATATAAAGCACCCATACGGTGCAGATGCTCCACTTTTAGGCTATAGCTATTTTTACAATAAATTGACAACTTGGTTAATAGATAAATTAAATAATCAAAAAGATTTTGGACCACTAGAAGATATTTCACAAATTATAAAAGATTGTGGCTACCCAAAAGAGATTTTTGTATCTATTGGAGCAACTGAATATGAAGAGTTTGGCAAAAATAACTACTTAAAAGTTGGTGATGAAATTATTGTAGAAGCGTATAGCAAAAAAGAGGGTGATAGAACAATTACCCTACATCAAAAGGTAGTGGCATAAAATATGTATGAAGCAGTTTTTCTCTCAGATATTCACTTTGGTATTATGCAAAATGAAGCTTTGATTTTAGAGTTTTTAAGAGAGTTAAAGACAAAAAAGCTTATATTAGCAGGAGATGTTATTAGCTTCTCTGTTAAAGATACAACACCCAATCTTGATACCTTTTTTAATATTATAAAGAGCCAAGATTGGGAGCTAATTTATATACTTGGAAATCACGAAAAAGAGAGTTTAAACTTTGAAAAATTTGCAAACTATTTTAAAGATATAAATATATTAAATGAGTATAGCATAGATATTAATGGCAATAAAATACACATTGAACATGGCGATAACTTTCACTACAAAGACCCAATAAATAAGGCAATAAAGCACTTTATGTTAAAAAGTAAACTAAAAACATATAAAAAAAGCTCAAAAAAATTTAAAAGTAAAAGAAATTTATACTATAAAATAAAGCCATTAATTAAAAAAATTCTTTATAAATCATATATAAACTATATAAAAAAAGAGGCTATTAAAAGAGGTGCAAATATTGCAATTTGTGGACATCTTCACGAACCAGAAATAAAGCAACTCTCAAATGTTAAATATATTAACTGTGGAGATTGGATAAAAAACTGCTCTTATGTAACTCTAAATAGTAATGGGGTATTAGAATTAAAATATTATAAGCAAAAAGGTTAAAGATGAAAAGTATAATTTTTATATGTTTAGGAAATATCTGTCGCTCACCTTTAGCTGAAGGTATTGCTAAAGCAAAGGCAAAAGAGCTTGGTTTAAATATTAAAATTGCTTCTGCTGGACTCTCACACTACCACAATGGCGAAGCTCCATGTATGGTATCGCAAGATTTAGCAAGAGAGCATGGCATAGATATATCAAATTACATCTCTAAACACTTTAGTCAATTTAATTTACATAGCTTTAATTTAATTATTGCAATGGACAGTTCAAACTACAAAGAACTAAAATCTATGGGTTTAAAAAACATTAAACTCCTTGGAGATTATGGTTTTAATAGTAAAGATGTAGCCGACCTTTACTATGAACCTTACAAAAGAGATGAAGTTTATAATATGATAGATATTGCCACAAGTAAAATTTTATCTACTCTTTAAACAATATCCCAAATGATAACTTTTAAAGCTACTACAATCTCTTAAATTGCTAAAATAATTTTTATAATTTAACTTAATATTATACTTTTTTATCACAGGCAGAGCATCTATAGATAGCTCTTGAAGCATCTTTTTATCAAGTTTATTTGGGTTGTTTTTAAATTTTAAGATATTCTCTTTTGCCACAAGAGCATCAATATTAACTGAAGAAATTGCTACAAAAGATATAGTAGCTAAAGCTATTAAAAAATTTAAAAAAGTTGAGTATTTAAACCCTTTAAGAGTAGATAATATAGCAAATAGTAAGATTAAAATTAAAAAATAATCAAACCATTCAACATAATTTCTAAGCACAGTAGCACCCATTAAATTATGATAAAGATAGATTTTTTTAAGTGAAACAATACCAATAATAATAGTTTGAAATAGAAGTAGAGCAAGTAAAAAATTTATCTTTTTGCTGTTGTCATATCTAAAAATAAAAAGAAAAATAGCAGATACAATTGCCATTACAAGCATTAACTCAAAAAATCCCTCTCTTGCAAAATTTGCAATATTAATACTTTTTGGAAGAGAGCCTTCTAGTAAAAATGGTATTTTTAAAGCTACAAAACTTAAAAATAGTAAATTTAAACTCCAAAGTAAAATACCAATAATTAAAGAGTCAATTTTTTTAGAAATACTCAAGCTACTAGAGTTTGTGCTATTTGATAAACCATAAACAAAAATAGAGAGATATAGTGTAAAATAAAGAGGCACACTAAATAGATAAGAAAAACTAAAATTAAAATTATTTGTAAAGATAGTTGATAAAAATTTACTATATAAACTATCTGCAGTTGTAAACAAAAGTGTAAAGATTAAAACAAATGGCAAAGTCGCTAAAATACCCAGTATTATGCGCCTATAAATAGCTTTATCTTTTTTAAGTGTAAATATATTGTCAATAAAATCCTTTAAATAATTTAGTGTAAATATAGGCATTGAAGTTGACGGTATAAGAGTTTTGTATAAATTTTTTATACTATGCAT
>Ga0256834_1000693_pt1 | contig 24045 bp, 20 predicted proteins | sample 4281140metaG_FD_190536 | JGI IMG/M metagenome (GOLD analysis project Ga0256834, IMG submission 190536) | Hydrothermal vent microbial communities from East Pacific Rise, Pacific Ocean - 4281-140 | ecosystem: Environmental > Aquatic > Marine > Hydrothermal vents | place: Pacific Ocean: East...
TAGGTGCTTTGTATTATATACCTAAAGGACTTTCTACAACTAAATATCATGACGGATCACCTAATCCCTCTGCAGGAAAAATGGTTCCACTAAGAGCTCTTCAAACAGAGCAAGTTAAGTATTCTCCTGTAACAGTTGTAATTCCTATTGGGTTGGGTGTTAAAATAATGGCAACACCATTTTTAAACATTACTGTTTCTGGAACTTATAGATTTACTTTTACTGACTATTTAGACGATATGAGTACAGTTTACCCTGGAATAGATGCTTTTGAAGACCCTCTAGCTGCTGCCATGAGTGATAAGCAATTTGAGCTTAATGGAGGTGTAAGACCTGCAGGAGCAATAAGAGGAAACTCTGACAAAAATGACGGGTATTTTATGTTTAGCTTTAGAGCTGATTATTTTCTACCTCCCAATATTTTTGGGGCTAAAAGTAGAGGAAACGCACCAAAACGGACACAGTATAAGAATGGAAGAAAAAGAAGATAAAGAAGATAATATTTAAGTTAACTAGCCGATTTTTTATCAAGCTTGGCGAATTTTGATTCGTTGCTAATATATTCTGGAACAAGGGCTTTCATCTTTTTGACCATCTCATATTCATCTTGAGAAATTGCGACATCAATTATCCCATCGATTGCGCTATTAATTTTTAAGAAAGAGTGTTCAATAATTTTTGCAATCATTATTTTACTATGATGAGTATTTGTACAATTTTCTTGATCGTTCAATAATTCTTCATACAGCTTTTCTCCGTCCCTAAGGCCAGTAAAAACAATTTCAATTTCACTATGTGGTTCAAATCCGGAAAGCTCAATCATCTTTTCAGCCAAATCTATAATCTTAACTGACTCTCCCATGTCAAATATAAATATCTCTCCTCCTTTTCCCATAGCCGCTGCTTCCAACACCAATTGGCAGGCCTCCGGAATAGTCATAAAGAATCTAGTTATATCTTTATGCGTAACAGTTACTGGTCCTCCAAGAGCAATTTGTTTTTTAAATAAAGGAATAACAGACCCATTAGACCCAAGAACATTCCCAAATCGAGTAGTTATAAATTTAGTCCCTGAGTAAACACCTTGATCAGCTATATTATTCAAAGACTGAATAAACATTTCACCAATTCGTTTAGAAGCCCCCATAATATTGGTAGGGTTAACAGCCTTATCAGTTGAAATGTAAATAAACTTATCAACCTTATTTTTAGCTGAAAACTCTGCTAGCAATCTTGTACCTAGCACGTTACATAAAACAGCTTCTGTAGAATTCACTTCCATCAAAGGAACATGCTTATAAGCCGCAGCATGAAATACAATTTCTGGCTTAAACTCTTCAAAAACGTAGGCTAAACGCTCTTTATTAGTCACATCTCCAATAACAAAATTAATATTAATGGAGACAACATGTAAATCATTTAGCTCATGTTCTAAGTGAAACATGCCTGTTTCCGATTGGTCAAGTAAAATTATAGTTTTAGGCTTATATCCTGCTAATTGACGAACTATTTCACTTCCTATTGAACCAGCAGCACCTGTAATTAGTATCGTTTTCCCTTCTACTTCATTTGCTATATAATAATTATTTAAATTGATGGCATCTCTTCCTAATAAATCCTCAATATTGATTTCTCTTATTTGCCGAGTACTCAGTTCTCCTTTTATCCATCTATTAACAGGAGGGACATGAAGTACTTTTTTCCCTGCATTAAATGTAATATCAACTAACTCATTCTTCCGATTATAGTCTAAATTCTGAACAGAAATGATAAGTTCATCAACACTCATTTCGTTTATTAGATTTTCTAAGTCAGCCCCTTTGAATATTTTCAACCCATTCAACACCTTTCCTACTTTGTTTCTATCATCTTCTAAATATCCCACCACTTTATTTGTTGGATCATTGACAAAAAGTTGATTAACCATTTGGCCTGATTCGCCAGCACCAAATATTAGTATTTTCTTGAATGATCTTCTATTTCCTTTTAAGAATTCAAATACAAATTTTACTATCAATCTATAGCTAAGTAAAAGAACAACACTTATAAAAAAAGAGATTAAGTTAATTGAGTTGGGAAGTGCAGCAACAGAATATGAAGCAAAATAGAAATAATTTAATATACCTGCCAACGCAGATGTGATTCCTAATGTATAGGCAACTCTAAGCCCATCTTGAAATCCAGTATATCTAACAATACCAGAATAACTTTTGGTTATGAGTGAAACAATTATAGATAAAGCTATAAAAATAGGAATACCTACTTCATAATGACTACGATCTACCGCAACCAAATCAAAATTAAATCTTAACACATAGGAAACCGAAGTTGCTATAAGAATAAAAAAGGCATCTATAACAATGATTATCCAGCGAGGCAGTATTCTTATTTCCCGCAGTTTTTTTAACATAATTACCTAGAATTCTTCTTTTTACCTAAGGCCTTCTTTGCGCCAAATAGGGCGCCAGCAGCAATGAGAAGTTCAATTCCTCCAAGCGGAACATCAGGATCTCCACCTCCACCTGGCCCACCTCCACCTGGTTGGGCAAATAATAGAACTGATGAAAAAATAAAAAATATTACAAGCCCAAGTCTCATTGTTTTCTAAATCGGTAGTTAATTGATTTGTTATCAGTAACAATATTAATAATATAAATTCCTTTTTTTATACTAGTAAGATTAATTTCAGAAGGAATTGTTTTTCCAGACCTGAAAACTGCAACCCCTTTTGTATCATAAATAATAACTGAATTTATTTTTGCTTTACTAGATTTAATATTTAAAACATCTATTACAGGATTGGGATATACGCCAATTCCTATTTTCCTTAAATCCTCAAGGCCAAGTATGGTAACTGTTTGATTCACTGAAAATGAGGTACAGCCATTAGATGTGATTTCTAATTTATAAGTTCCACTTTCAACAATATTGATGGACTGACCCGTTGCATCTTCAATCTGAACTTCATCTTTATACCATTGGTATCCATCTACCACAACATCAGTAGAAATTACAGCTTCTTCTTCTACATAAAGAATGTCAGGTTGTTCAAGATTTACTATTTCAGCAACAACTTCAACTCTAGATACACTTTCACAGCCATTTGCATTAACAATACTTACAAAATATGACTTCGATTCATCAAGTTCAGGAGATACAAACTCATTTGCATTTTCACCAGCAATTGGTTCAACAGCATCTAAAGTTTCATACCAATTATAATGCTCATCATTACTTGCTCCTTCTGCAATCAAAACAACCGAACCCGAAGTACAGATTTTGCCATTTGTTACAGATGCTATCTCTTTTATAGAAAAATATTCAAATTCAATTGCATTCAATAATTCTGAAGAGCAACCATCTGATTCTACCATTAAGTCAAATTTATTAATTCCTACGTTAATTTGTTGCTGATTTAAGGGCAATATTAACTGATTTGAAGTTGCCTCTTCCGTAATAATAATTTGTCCATTTTGCATTAAATTATAGGTAGCTCCAATTTCAGCATTTGTTATAGTTATATTAGAAGCTAGGTCACAAGGGTTAGCCTCAAGGTATAGTATATCTGTACTTGGAGGGGTTTTAATGGATGCAGCTACTTTTACTCTTGCTGAACTTTCGCAACCTGCTTCGTTTATAATTGAGACATAATAAAATTTACTGGATTCTAAGGCTGGTGTTAAAAACTCGTTGCTATTTTGATTAGGAATTGGACTATTTGAATCAAATGACTCGTACCAATTATAATAGGAGTTACCTAAAGCACCAGAAGCACTTAATAGAACTTGCCCATTCCCACAACTTTCACCATCTGTGACAGCACTAATTTCCTGTAATGCATTAACGGTAAATTCTATAGCATCTGTAATCAATTCAGGAGAACTACACCCCCCATTGCTCAAGCTTAAATCAAATTTATTCAATCCTTCTACTAAAAGATCACCTTCGAGAGGAATAACTAATGTAGAGGAGGTTGCTTTCTTAGTTAGAATACTTTCAGCATTTTGCAACAACGTATATTCAACCCCTTTTTGTGCATTAGTAATGGTTAAGCTAGATATTTCACAGGCATCTGTAATTTCATACGATACATTAGTATCTAACGTTGCTGTAGTCAATCGAATTTCAAATCGAGCATTGCCATAGCTTGCAGTATCAGCAGTTATATCAAAATTGTGCAAAACCCCTTCTTCAATTGTAGTTGAAGTAGATAAAAAATTATCTATTAGAGTGAACTTAAAAGCGGTTTCAAATGATTCAATATCATTAAACTCAAGTTGATAGGTTCCTTCGCTAATATTAGTAATGTTGAGCTTAATCGTTTTTTCGCAACTAATTAAAGATAATGAGTTAATTGATAAACTCTCACCACTAGCCGCAAGCGAGGACAAATTATAAATTCCATTTTTCTGTTTTAGCCCGTCAAAATCATTATCAAAATCATCAGTTGCATCTTCTCTAAAGTGAATGTAGGCTTTGTCAATTTTTTCATCTTGGATAAGTTTTATAATAAGATGGTTAGTTAGAGGGCTTACTTTTAAAAATGATGTTGAAGATGTTGATTTGTCAGCTTCCGTAATTGTTAAGGTAGGCGTACCAGATGTTGAATGTACCCAAAAGGATTGCCCAGAGGCAATCAATCCATTACTCAGACCTCCTGTGGAACCATTCCAAGTATCATATGCACTTGTTGCTGTATTCCAAACGGAAACTGTACCATTCAAATTACTGCGAGACATCAAATCCCAATCAACCGTTGAAGCATAAGGATTATTAACTAAATTCCAACCATCATCATTTACACTTATTGGGCCGGTAGTTCTGGAAACAGTCATATTTCTATTGCCCGTATTAAGTGTACCTGTAAAATCAACCGTATTGGTTATCTCAGTGTCTCTTGTCCACATAGAATAACCTCTTGAGTTAGATAAACTATTTCCAAAAGTTGATTGTAATACCCAACCATCATTTACAGTTCCTAAAGCTGTTTCAGTTTCATCGTAATGAGCTAAGTCGTTGCCATTTATTGTAAATCCGCTTCCTGCAATATCTCCTGATACAGTAGAGCCTGTAACAGCAACCCCAAAATTTCTCCAAACATCACCACTACCATCAAAATATCGTTGCACTGTCCAATTGCCACTTACTGTAGAGCCTGTAAGATTACCAACACTTGCAGTACCGTTGGCATCTGAAACTAAGGTAAAAGAACCAGAGCCACTTCCATCTGCATCAAAAGAGGAGTTAGACATTGATAATAATCCGGAAAGACTGGCATTAGTAGCATTATTTGCAAGCGTTGCATTAGTTAAAGTAACATTATTAAAATTTATATCGCCTGCACCCGCTATTTGCTGAGAGTTTCCGTCAAAAGTTATAATTCCACTACCTTGATCATAAGTAGTTCCACTAAAAGTAAAATCCTGCGTAAAGGTGATAGGGTTATTATTATCGGTTATCGTAGAAGCAAAAGTTACATCTACGTTAAAATCAACCCCAGCCGAATTGGCAAATATTACATTATCATTAAATGTAATGGCCGAACCACCTCCAATTGCTTGTGCTGAACTTCCGTTAAATTGAATTGGTTGAGAAACAGTCCATATCCCATCATTGGTAGTAGTACCTTGTACTGTAATTGTATTGGAGTTACTTGATGCAAACGTATTAGAACCACCAATAGATAGATTGCCTTGCACTGTTAATGTTCCAGAGCCCGATAGAGTTTTTGTAGCAGCTACTCCTGAAGAGGAAATATTCAGATTCCCATAAGTTCTAGCTGCAACCCCTTGAGCTGATTGCCTATTATAATTTACAGTTGAATTGGCATCAATCGTACCACTGGATGGCCCAGAAGATGTACTATGCCACCAACCATTTGGTTGATTATTTGTTACATTTAAAGTACCACCTGAGCTTAATGTTATTGCATTAGAATTCAGATAACCATTAATGTTAACGGTAATAATTCCTGTACCTACTGTTTCAACTGTATTGAAATTGGTGGACGCAGCTCCACCATCAACACTTCCTTCAATATCTAAAGTACTACCTGCAGCAACAGTTAATGTAGAAGAAGATGTTGCATCAGCAAGCTGAAATCCATTACTTATCCTTAGTGTACCATTATCTACACTAATAGTACTAGCATTAATAGCTAAATCTTCAAAAATAACTGTAGTTGCAGCAGATGAGGGGTTAACAGAAACATTTCTTAAAGTAGCCACTTGCCCCCATATAGTTATATTAGGTGTATTGCTATTATTATTTGTAAAAACTATATTTAGCCTTGTATCATTTTCAATAACTGTTGTTGTTGGAGCAGCAAAGTTAGATAAGTCAAAAAGAATGCCACTTAATTGACCATGAATAGTAAGTGTATAAGTAGCAAACAAAAGGCCTCCTTTTGATAAAACATTTGTATTGTCATTAACAACATATAAATCACCAACTTCTACATCTGAAGTTATATTTACTGTTCCTCCTCCGGCTCCATCGCCCATTATTATGGCCATATCAGTTGCGGTAGGTACAACTCCTCCCACCCAGGTAGTTCCAACATTCCAGTTACCCCCAGCAGATACAGAAAAAATTTGTGATTGGGAAACCAATCCTATTAAAATAAAACCAACTGAAAGAATATATTTTTTCATACTTATACCATCAAAAAAATTATAGCTATGCAATATAAACATCAATACACAAAATTACCACTTTGTAACCTATATAGGAAATATAAAATTAAAAATAAGAAATGTTGTTGAAGTTAGAAGCTTGAAGTCAAGAGTTAGAGGTTGATAGTTGATTGCTTGGACTGAAACCAAAAGGCAGGAATTAAAAGAAGCATAATGATGGGGTTTACCACAATACGGTGAACAAAAGAAAGTAAGGGAGAGGATATTTCAGAAGCCCCTTCGAGGGAGAGTTTGAAATAAAAATAGAGGGGCAGAATAATCAGCATCTCAATTAATTGAATGCCAAAGGCTATTTTTAGAAGTTGTTTATTATTAAAAATTGCATAGATTAGGAGGATTACCGCTAAATCGTTAAAAACAAAACGGATGGTGCGGTTAATAATAAATTGGGCGTTTGGGTTAAAGGTTGGAGAAATTAGTTCGGCATAACTAAATCGCTGGAAGATATATAAAGCAATAAGTGCTGTAATTGCTATTATCGAATATAAGATTCTTGGTTTATTCAAGAAATTTAACCGCAAAGGGCGCTAAGAAAATTGATTTGCTAACTGAAGAAAACCGCAAAGGACGCAAAGTAACCAACTTAACCTTTGCGACCCTTGCGTAAACTTTAGTGTCCATTGCGGTTAATTCTTGTTACCCAAATAAACCATAACCCAAACACAAAGGCATAAATAACCCCTGTAAACACAAATTTGTGCATCAAGTAGAGATGGTTGGGAAAATAGAGTGCCACTAAAAACAAGCCGCCTACTCGTAGTAAATTAAATAGGTAGATACTAAATAGCCCAACCAAAGAAAAAACAATCGTGTTCTTAACACTGCCTTTATAGGCAAAGAGAAAAGCAATAAATAAAATGGAGACATTAATGGCATTGCAGCCCTCATACACATTAACTACAATATTACCATCGAGCTGTAATGAAGCATTGGGCAGTAAAGTTGATGGTATCACCGTGACTGCTAAGCCAATTAAGTTTAATACGCTAGCAGAATGATTAGCTACCATAAGTGTAAAAGAATCGGCAACAGCTCCAAAGCTAACCACCCATAAGCCGTAGGCTACATTGCCTAAAATGTACACTCCCAAAAAACGAAGGAGAAAGAAAATAGAGGGTTTATATTGTTGGAGGAGAGTGATATTGGTTATTGCGTTATTGGTTTAGCGGGTACCCCAACAACTGTTGTATTATCAGGAATGTCTTTTGTAACTACGGCACCTGCTCCTACCCTCACATTTTTACCAATTTTAATTCCTTGGAGAATTACTGCTCCCGAACCTATTAAAGTGGACTCTCCAATGCTTACATTCCCAGAAATATTTGCACCTGGCATAATCGAGCAAAAATCTTCGATTTTAACATCGTGACCAACGGTGACATTTAAGTTTAGTAACACATGCGAGCCTATTAGAATATCAACTGTGCTTACTACTCCATCGCAAATAATTATTCCTTCCCCTTTTAAGTGAGAATGATTAACCACTGAATGCTGACTTATTAGGGTTGAATAATTAAGATTTATTGTTGAAAGTTTACTAATGACTTTCTTTTTGATTTGAGGGTTACCAATAGCCACAACATAATTCAAATATTCATTTTCTGATATTAAATCAATCGTTCCCAGATAGTCTTGATCAATTGGTTTATCATCATAATAACCTGCAAATGAATGCTCTCTTTTTAAGAGGTTGGCAATTTCTCTCCCTAAACCTCCAGCTCCAATGATAGCAATATTCTCACCTTTAGGTTTACTCAAAATTGAGACTTAATTATTTGCATAATTCTTGTTAATTCTGAATCTGTCATTGCCGTGCCACTAGGCAAGCACAAACCTCGATTAAATAAATCTTCGGATACTGTACCTCCAAAGTACTGTGCCTCTGCAAACACAGGTTGCAAGTGCATAGGTTTCCATAAGGGTCGAGATTCTATATTTTCTTTTTCTAAGGCTAGGCGAATTACTTCACGTTTCTCAAATGACCCCGTTAATATAGTTGTTAACCAACGATTTGAAAAACTACTAGTTAATTCTGGTTGAAATGTAATTTCAGCTATTTCAGCTAACTCATTTTTGTAGAAATCAAAGATTTCTCTTTTTCGTTTCACACGCTCGTCTAATATCTCCATTTGACCTAAGCCAATAGCAGCATTAATATTCCCTAGTCGATAGTTATAGCCTATTTGAGTATGTTCATAATGAGGGGCATTATCTCTTGCTTGTGTCGCTAAAAATTCAGCTTTCTCAATGTTCTCTACATTATCTGAGAGCAAAGCTCCTCCTCCACTCGTAGTGATTATTTTATTTCCGTTGAAAGAAAGGATTCCCATATCGCCTATTGAACCACACCGTTGATGCTGATAAATAGTGCCCAATGCCTCTGCAGCGTCTTCAATGATAGGAATATTGTATTTTGAAGCAACTTCTTTTATCTCATCCATTTTGGCTGGCATACCATATAAATGGACTGGAATGATGGCTTTAGGTAATTGCTGATTTGTTAAATTGATTTGTTCTAGAGTTTTTTCTAATACTTTGGGGTCCATATTCCAAGTATCCTCCTCAGAATCGATAAAGATGGGGTTTGCTCCCAAATAGGTAATTGGAAATGCCGATGCTGCAAAGGTGAAAGACTGAGTAATTACAGTATCACCTTGTCCTACCCCCAAAATGTTTAATGCTAGATGTATGGCTGAAGTCCCAGAAGCCAATGCTGCGACATATTTTGCCTTTGTATAATGAGAAAGCCTTTCTTCGAACGCATTTATTTGAGGACCAACCGTGGAAATCCAGTTTGTATCAAAAGCTTCTTGAATATAAGTTTGCTCTGCGCCTCCCATGTGGGGGGCGGAAAGGTATATTTTATCTTTCAAACTAAATGTCATTTTTCAACTTCTCGAATAATTAGCCTCTCTTTATGTCTAAACAGTACTGTTTCTCCATCACCTACCGATTTATACAATACCATTCCTGCCGCTATTTTATTTCTATTGCCAATTTTAATACTGGGAATTGTGCAGCAGTTAGTCCCTAACATGTTTTCATTCCCAATTATTGTATTTCCTGAAATAGCTACTTGCGGACTTATAAAATTATACTTACCCAATACAGAATCATGACCAATGGTACAGCGTGAGTTTAAAACGCAATAATCGCCTATGATAGCCTTAGGGCCAACAGAAGCATTATGGGAGATAACTACTCCTTTCCCGATTTTTGCAGACGGTGAAATTAAGGCCGTTGGGTGAATTAAACTTATAAATTCAGCCCCAGCTGCAAGGAATTTCTCAATAATTGTTCTCCGAAAGGCAAGATTTGCTATCCCCATTAGGTAGAACTTGCTCTTATCAAATTTATATTCTTTAATTGATCCGAGATAAGGTTCCGAGTAATTATAATGATGATAATTACTTTCATCATCATCTAAATATCCAATTACTTCAATACTGTTATATGATTGAGATTTATTATAGTGCATAATATAATCCCTGATCTCAGCTGCATGCCCTCCTGCCCCTATAATAATTACTTTTTTCATTCTACCTCATTTTTATCTTGCAGTATAACCACCATCAATAATTAAGTTTGATCCAGTAACCCATTTTGAAGCATCTGACAATAAATAGACACAGGCATTGGCTACATCAGCAACATCTCCAATTCCTAAGGGATGCAATTTTTCTATTATAGCCAATGATTCATCATCCTTACTATATGCTGAACTAGCTGACATTGGACTTTTAACCACCCCAGGAGAAATGCTGTTTACTCTTACTTTACGGGGAGCCAACTCCAATGCCATTGACTTCACGCCTGCCACCAAAGCACCTTTGCTAATACCATATAGCGTTTTGCCAATTTCTCCAACCGTGGCCATTATCGAAGCAATAAATATTACACTGCTACCATCGATTAAAGCACCTTTTTTCTTAATCAACTCTTTTGTAAGATTTATAGGCCCCATAACATTGGTCTTTAGTATCGTTTCTTGCTTATCGAAAGAAGAAAACCGCAAGGGCAAAGTTGTACTTACACCAGCCGCATGTATAACACCATCCAATGTTATAAATGAAGAATTTATACTTTTTATGAAACCATTGACAGCCTCTTCATCAGTCAAATCAAAATAATAGATTTTACAAGAAGAAGAGGGACCCAAAAGATTAGCCGTTTCCTCTAACCTTTTTTTATTTCTCCCCAATAAAACCAAACTTGCTCCTGCCAATGAACATGAAATAGCAGACTGACGACCAATACCTGAGCTCGCTCCAGAAATTAAAATTGTTTTACTCTCTAAACTAAATGGATTAGTACTCATATTATATTTCTACTATTTCGCTTATTTTACAATGGTCTGTATTGATAATAGCAGTAGCCCAAGATAAGCCAACCCCAAAGCCACATAATAAAAGTTTGCGATTCTCCACGAGTTTATCCTTCAATTCAGAAATCATCGTAATAGGAATTGATACCGATGAAGTATTACCAAATTTCTCGATAGTAGTAGGTACCTTATCCGAATCTAACTTTAGTTTCTTAGAAAGGTATTGATTCATAAAACTATTTGCTTGATGGAAAACGAAGAAATCTATCTCTTCTTTCACTGTCTCAGCCAAGGTTAAGGTCTTCTTAATATCCTTTGGTACTTCTCTCAGCACAAAATTAAATACATCCGCACCTTGCATATACCCTTGCTCCTCTGACCGAATATTCCCATGTTCATCCACCACCTTTTCAGCTACTGTCTCACAAGTACTTGGTTTGCGATACCCTCCAGCATCAATCTTTATTAGTTCATGTCTGCTACCATCAGAGTTTAACGAAAAAAAACTTTTACCAAACGATTCATTCTTTTCTATCAAAGCCGCTATACCAGCATCACCAAATATAAACCCTGTAGTTCGATCCTTGAAAGAGTAAGCCTTGGTACGCGTTTCTCCATCCAAGAGCAGTACTTTTTTTAACTCAGGTTGCTGCATATAACTATAGGCTAATGATAACCCATAGACAAACCCAGAACATCCTAAATTAACATCAAATGCTAATGTTGTACTAGGTAATCCTAATCGATGCTGTAAGGTAATAGCTGTTGCTGGCATACGATAATCAGCGGTCTGTGAAATAAAAAACAAGGCATCAATCTCATCCCTATTAATGTTGTTATCTTCTATTAAGCGGTTTGCAGCTGCAAAACATAAGTCAGAAGCACACGTTTCTGCATTGGCCACTCTCCGCTCAAATACACCTACTTTATCTACAACATCTTTTACCACATCAGCAGGAAAGTACTCAGTAAATTGATAATTATCTATCTTATTCGCAGGGACGCACCCTGCCATAGCTGTTATCCCAATATTATCAAATTGGAGCTTAGCCATTAGCTTCTTATTTTATCTTGTTGATGAGATCTGCCACTGTAATCAAGGCTTCAAATTCTTTATTTTCTATTTGCACTCCGTATTCATCATCAAGCATGGCAATTAATGAAAGCCTATTCAGTGAGTCCCACTCTTCATAGTCGCGGAATTTATCTGTTAACGCCACCTCATGCTCTTCAATTTCCAGAGCCTCTTTAAGATCAATAATAAATTTTTCTTCCATCCTATTAGTTCTTTAATTTCCCTTAAACTCTTCCATTGTATTATTTGATGTTGTATTAATACCCTCTCTAATAATAACTTTCTTAAGCGTCATCCATAATATTTTCATGTCTAGACTAAAGTTATAATTTTCTACATAATACACATCATATTCAAACTTCTTTTCCCAACTTATATTATTACGGCCATTTATTTGTGCCCAACCAGTAATGCCCGGCCTAACATTATGCCTTACATTTTGAGTTTTACTGTAACGAGGCAAGTACTTCGTTGGCAAAGGCCTTGGACCAATGAGACTCATGTCCCCCTTTAATACATTAATAAGTTGAGGTAGTTCATCCAACGATAATGATCTAACAAATTTGCCAACGGAAGTCAACCTGTCATTGTCAGGCAGGAGCTTTCCTGATTCATTGCGCTTATTATTCATCGTTCTAAACTTAATCAAACGAAATGGCTTACCACGATAACCAGCCCGTTCATGAATAAAAATTGGGGAACCTCTATTCCCAATAAGTAATAGAATTATTAGCAATAATAAGAAAGGAAAGATTATGACTAGCCCCATAAAAGACACTAAAAAATCAAGTATCGGCTTACCTAATTTGTTATACATTAGCCCACGTAGTTATTCGCATTTGCAGGTGTAAATAATAAGGAAGTTGTTTTTGAATTTTCTGATAACATGCTGTATTTATCCCTATCTCTTATGAGAGATTTAACAAATTTTACCATATTATTTAAATCATTATCTTCAAAATTTTCTCCAATATCATATTTGCTAATAAGGTTTGCGAGTTCAGAATCTGTAGAAGCGATACTCAAGATCGGCACCCCAACCGACATCAGATTAAATGTTTTACTAGGCAAGCTTAATGTGGATGCCTCTTTGCCTAAACTCACTACACCGATATGGGCAGAGGCCAAAGAATGAGGTAGTACACTCATAGGCTGCCATGGCAATAATAGGCAATTCGAAAGTCCCATAAAATCAATTTTTTGCTGAATAATGGTCTTTTTTGCTCCCTCGCCAATTATTAGTACTATTAGGCTCTCCTCTTTAAGTGCATTTGCTATATCAATTAACACTTCGATATTATGAGTAAACCCTAAATTCCCAGAGTACATAACCACAAACTTCCTCTCAAGGTTATGCTCCTTAATAAAGGTATTTTCATCCCTTTTAATCGGCTTGAAAAAATCATTGTCTGTCCAAATAGGAATTACTGTAACCTTCTTTTCTTCCACATATTGGACTACGTTAGATTTCATGCCTTCTGTGAGAGTAATGATTTTCTTAGCTCTCTTAAACACACGCTGATTAGTTTTTTTCCAAGTGTTAAAAATTAATGAATTAGGTTTTATAATATGATGTTCCACTAATGCATCAGGATAAATATCAAATAATAAAATGGTAAAAGGGTTGTTAAAGATTAATGGTAAAAAAACAGAAATTGGCGGGTTAGACACAATAAACAACTCAACTTTTGAAGAACGCCACAAGAGATACCAGAAGATTTGCAAATAGCCAATGAGCCAAGTTAAGAGGCGTTGAAACGTACTATTACGTCTTGGTGAAACTATTCTGACAAGCTTAACTTTTGCTGCCAATTGCTTGTTTCTCAAATTTAAATCACCCGTTATTAAGGTAATCTCATCATATTCCTCTTGAAAAGCATTAATTATATCCACCATTAAATAGCCAGAACTTTGATTAATAAAGATGATGGATTTTTTATCAGACATCAACGGCTAATACTTCCTCATATAAATTTATATAGTCATTATACCTATCATCCTTATTAAAAAGCAGTTCTGCACGTTGTCGACAATTCTTAGAAAAATGTTCTTTGCCCAATACCTCAATTTTTTCTATTGCCTGTAATACACCATTTATATCTCCTTTTTCAACCACAAAACCTGTTTTTTCATCAAGAGCCTCTGGGCTACCCCCTGTATTATAGGTAATTACTGGGGTTCCACAAGCCAGGGCTTCTAGGTTCGTGGTGGGAAAATTATCCTGCCATGTTGGGTTTAGAAATACCATTGCCTTATTATACCACATCACCAACTCATCTAAATTCTCTGTTCTCTTAATTCCCTTAATATTCGTTGGTAAGCTACTAATTTGTTTCGATGATAAGCCTATCAGAACGATCTGCATATTGCGTGGCAATAGCTTTGCAAGCTCAATGAAGTCAGCTAGCCCCTTTCGATAATCCCAAGTACTTGCAACACCCAATACTATTTTTCTCTTAATAACTTGATTTAGACAAGGTTTGAAAGCAGAAAGGTCAATTCCATTATGAATTACCCTAGTACTCTGATTTCTTAAAAATGACTCTTTAACCTCTTTTTTCAACCAATTTGAAGGAGTTACAATGAACATATTATTTAAATTACCATATAGGCTTACTTTATTTTTAAAGTTTCGATTTGACTGGTCAAAAAAAAGACTTTTGGGATAGTTATGAATTTTGGGACAACGCTCGCATTCTGATTGCCACTTAACACAACTTATAGAATCGTAAAAAGTGCAATGTCCAGTGTAGGCCCAGCTATCATGGAAAGTCCATATTAATGGGAGAGTATTTTGTTTAATATAATTGAATAAAACCTCAATATTCAAATAATACCCATGCGTATTATGCAAGTGAATAATATCAGGCTTAACTTTTTTTATTTTTTGAATAAACTTACGGGTTGCTAATAATGATCCAAAACCATGGCGATCTGTAAAAAGAGTTTTTAAACCATGCATAAAAACATCAACGTTTGCACCTATTTTTATTAATTTTGACTTACTAATACCTATTCCTCTTCCATAAGCAATATAACTTTCATGATTGTTATCAATTAATAAACCTCCAATTTCTTCACAGATACGACCAGTGCTACCAAAGTTTACTTTTGAATTTACTAAAAGGACTCTCACTTCTTATCAATTACAATTGTAACATCATTACGCTCCATCATCTTTTGCGCATAATTTCGAATATCCCCAACCACTTCAGCTGGATTCCCTATGACAATACTATTTTCTGGAACCACTCCTCTTAATACACTTCCAGCTCCAACAATAACATTATCCCCAATTCTTGTTCCTGGTAAAATTGTTGTATTCATACCAATGAAAACATTGTTTCCTATCATAATTTCATTGATTACAGCCTTATCAGTTGTTGGCTTTTTATCAATAGCTATAAGCGCTGTAGTATAACTATAATCATGAGTTAAGAAATGAACATTCATTGATACAACCAATCTATCTCCTAATATAATTCTATCAAAATCATCAAATTTTACACTTTTAGCAATAAATCTCGGCTGGCCATTCAGTTTAACTCCATGCTGCTTTAGAAGGTTATTATAAAACCTCATATATATTCTCCTATCGAAATAAACAAAGATTCCCAATAACCACTTTTGTATATAAAACAAGCTTTTACTTATGATTCTATTCATTTTTTCGACTTAAAAAATTGTAGAACTGCTGACCAATAGTTTCAATAGCATATTTCTCTACACTACTTCTAGCATTAAAAGAAATTTCTTTTAATTTATCGTGATCTGCAATTAAGATATTGAGCTTCTTTACATAGCTTTCAATATCATACATTTCTATCAAATAGCCATTTTTATTATCAGAAATGATTTCATTTGGGCCTGCTATACAGTCAAAACTAATAGAAGCCATGTCTGCAGCCATGGCTTCTAGCAATACGTTAGGGAACCCTTCTGATTCTGATGTAAAAGCAAATATTTTTGCCCTCTTATAAAACTTAATAATATTTTCCTGTTTTCCCAAAATCTTTACTTTATTTTCTATCCCAAACTTGCGTGCCAGTGTTTCTAAATTTTCTTTCTCATTCCCCTCGTCATCCCCAATAATCCAAAGTTGCCAGCCAGTATTGTTAACTTTACTGAAAATTTCCAACAATAGATCTAGCCTTTTTGATTTAATTATTCTACCAACATTTAGTATAATGTTATCTCTTTCTTGAGTAGTAGCACTAATAAGTTTAATTGGGTTAGGTATAACTTCAATATTTTCATGTTTTAGTTCATTAGTCAGGAACTCTTTTGCAAAATTAGTTTGAGCAATTATACCAGTTGCATAAGGATATAGAAGCTTCCTTAAATTATTATGGATAAAGCCCCAGTTTTTATCAGGTTTACTTCTATCAGAAATAAATACTCTGACATTTAACAACAAGGTACTAAGTAATACGAATGAGTTATACATCTCACCAAAGGAGAGAACTACATTAGGTTTGACATTTCTAATCTTCATCCTCAAATAATACAATGTTTTTAAGGTTGATATAAATCTCCATCTCCTATCGAATTTAAATGTAGGTTTATGAATTTTAACCGATGGTAATACCTTATAAAAAATAGAATGTTCACTAGTTAGCAAAATTAATTCAACTTTAGCATCTGTCTTGCCACCAAAATAATTTGCTAACTCCGACATTACCCGTTGCATTCCTCCTTTATTTAAGTCTGAAATAACTAAGCAAATTTTAATATTACCGATTTGCTCGTTCTTCACTGTACTTTATCTCTTTCGATTTCTTTAAAATAATTAGGGCTTCATTACCAAACTTTTGTAAGACTTTACCAATAATATGAATTATATAATAGGTTAGTTTCCCAATAACAGGTATTGCATATAGTTTGGGCCTATGTTCTCTTCTGTCAAATGAAGTTTTATACAACTTTAACTCCATACCAAAACGATAGCACCAAAACTCAATCAAACTTTTTTTAAATCGAAATGTATAATTACCAGATGCCTCTATTGAAGTTGATAATCCAATACTCTCAAGAACCATTCTGATAGGACTATCATGTGCTTCCGAAAGAATTATGTATTTTTTTGAAACCCTTCTTGCTTCTTTAATGGCTTTGGGTATTTCCTCGATAGGTACATGGTGCAATGAATCATGATAAATTACAACATCAAAAGAATTATCCTCAAAAGGTAATATTGCAGCATCTCCTCTATAAAAGAAACCTTCTAACTCATTTAATGCAAACCTGGTTGCTGCAGCCTCGACTCTAAGCTGCGAAATATCAAATCCGACCAATTTTGCTCCTTTTTCAGCAAAGAACTGAGCTTCAAAGCCTCCTCCACAACCACAATTTAATACTGTTAATGATTCAAAAGATTTGCCACTAACCTTCTCTAATTGAATAGAAAGTTCCTCCAAGTGCTTAAGCCATATCTTAGCGTGAAATTGGTTGTAATTATACGGTCTTAATACTATTTCATCAAAACTCTCATTCACTTCTTCATTATCATGATAACTTGCTTGCCTTTCTTTTTCATCCAATGCATCAGTTGAAAATATTGTAAAGTCAGGTATTCCATTTTTTACATTAACATCTGTTCCTCCATTACAAACTAATTTTCCCTCTCCATCAAATTTGTATTTTTCATTTCCATCAGGCGATAACATTTTTTCCTTGAGAATATGTTGAGAAAATTCCTGAGTAGGATTTATTTGCCTTGCTTTCTCCCTTACAAACTTTACTTGTTCTTTGTCTTCTGCTAAATTTCTTAAAGCAATTTGATTTTTTTTCATCTAATTAATTATCCCTTATAATATTACTCTTCTCAACATTGGAAATACTAATCTCTTTGCATTTTAATAGAAATGTAAAGATTACTTAATTTAACGATTGTGCTGTATGAATGCGAAATTCGAACTGTGATTATTTCATCCATTCATTCCACCACATTTGAAACATTAATAACTTCCAAATTAATGGCTGATAATGCATATTATTTCGTTTAAATAAAGCTACTTGCTTTGATACGAAAGCAACATTAAATAAACCAGATTCCTTCAACCTATCCTCATTTAAATACTCATCTAGCAAATAAGACAAATCTCCTCTTAACCAATCATAAATTGGTAAAGAAAACCCAGCCTTTGGCCTATCCATCATTGGCTTAGGAATATACTCATGAACAATATCTTTCAATATTTTCTTACCTGAAGTTTTATCGTATTTATATTCCATAGGTAATTGTGCAGCAAACTCAATTATCCTATGGTCTAGAAGTGGCTCTCTACCCTCTAACGACACAGACATTGTTGCACGATCAACTTTTGTTAGAATATCATATGGTAAATACTTAGTATAATCTATGGCCATAGCAAGTTCAACCTCATGCGAAAAAATAGAGCCGTCAATATCATTATTCTCTTGCCTAGAAACTATTCTTTTTCTAAACATTTGTTGTTGATGAGTAAGGGGCAAAGAACTCATGCTTGTTAGCAAGCTAATTGCTTGTTTCATCCTATTCTTATCCAGCGACTTACTTATCCCATACATTTTATGCTTTGTTGCCGTTAAGTTGTGAGGAATTAACTTTGTAAACCCAGATATAACATTTGAAATCACTTGCTTTAGATCATCGGGCACTTTGTCTAAAGTTGCCATTTTATTTTCTAGAGAAACATAATTTTGATATCCTCCAAATACTTCATCTCCCCCATCTGCAGAAAGTGCAACGGTTACATATTCTTTCGCAAATTTACTCACTAATATGGTTGGTATTGCTGAGCTATCTGCAAATGGTTCATCATAATAATAGGGCAACGTTGGTATAATCGATTGCGCTTCTCTGGCAGTGCATATTAATTCGTGATGTTCAGTGCCCAGAAACGAAGCCGTATCTTTTGCAAATGGGGCTTCATTATTACCTTCTTCAAAACCGATGGTAAAGGTTTTTAAAGTTGAGGAAGAGTTATGTTGTAAAATAGCTGCAACCGCAGAACTATCATACCCTCCACTCAAAAAAACTCCGACATCTACATCAGCCACCATTCTATAGTCAATAGCAGATTTCAATATTTTTTTTAACTCCTCTTTCGCTTCTGTATAGTTGATATTGAGTTTTGGTTTTGAATAATAGGTTAACACATTCCAATACCTAGTCGATTCAATATGATCAGTTTCAATTGTGTACTTAAAATAATGCCCTGCCTCCAGTTTATAGGTGTTTTCAAAAATTGAAGATGGAGCAGGAATGTATCCCACATCAAAAAATGAAACTAAGGCATTATGATCAATATTTGTTTCAAAATCAGGATGTTGGTGAAATGATTTAAGCTCAGAAGCAAATAGAAATGTGCCATTTTGTCGATAATAATAAAATGGTTTTACCCCAGCTCTATCCCTAAAGCCATAAAGCTCCTCCTTCATTTGATCATAAATCACAAAAGAAAACATCCCAATAAAGTGCTGCACACAATTTGTGCCCCAGATTTCATATGCATGCAATATTGCTTCAGTATCAGTGCCAGTTTCAAATTGGTGGCCTTGTTTAATTAATTCATTTTTAATTTCTTGATAGTTATATATTTCGCCATTAAATACGATGGTAAAATGTTTATAGCTCATGGGTTGATGCCCTGCCGCTGATAAATCGATTATTGACAAACGTGTTTGACCTAAACCAACAACTCCAGACTTAGCCTTAATCTTTCTTGCCCCAAAATCATTTGGTCCTCGATGTTTAAGCACCTCCACCATATTTGAAAGTACTTCAGCAGAAACATTTCCTTTTGGATCGATATAACCAGTTATACCACACATTAAGCAGATTGGCTTATCAAATCGCCCAATTGATCAGAAGTCATAAATTCAACTGAGGGGTGTTTTTTTATGAGATTGGAAAGTAATTGCCTCAATAATTTCACACCAGTACTCCTATTAGAAGAATTTATGCCCCCTATATAGTTCACTCTATGTGAAGATATAATAGCTGGTTTATTCCAAAAAAAAGCATTATCTATTTCTCCCATACACGAGTTAATCCAGTCTTTGTGAGGATCACTTGAAGGTTCAAAAAAAGCATTCCGAACTAGATAGAATTGCCCATGCTTGTTTCTTTGGCCTAAGTAGTGGTATTGTTTTTTGAACCCTTTAGAAGTTTTTGAGGGTACTCTTTGCACTCTAGTTCCTTGAATATAATGGATTCCACAACTCTTCAGGGTTTCTTCTATTTCTGTGGGCCATGTATAGCAAGGTGCAATAAAAGATGGAGATTCGTATCCCATAAGGTTTCTAAATAAATCAATTCCTGTAATTAGTTTTGATTTGTACCCTTCAATTTCTTGTGTGGAGTAGCCCCCAAAAGCTTGTAAATATTCTTTGCGGCAACTAGAAAGTCCATGTGCATGAATTGTAAACATCTCAAATTCAAAAGCATCTTTTACTTCCTTTTTAGCAGCCCCTAAGGCATTCATCCAGTTTAGCACATTTAAATGCTCTCTGCCATGAAATTGAGGTATAAAAATATTAGCAGCAATACCTTCCTTGTAAAATTCCAAGACCTTGTCATGGTTAGGGTATCGCTTTAATGTTTCCGTAAAAGGCTCATAATAATATTGTTGATAATCGGAGTCTCTTATTTTATTAAAATCTGGATTAGCGACAATCGTATTGGCGGTAATTTTTGCGTGGCTCCCATGCATGTCTTTAACGGAACTCAATGCTCCAAAAAGCATTTCCATATCTTCATTACATTCCAATGCATCATTCCTATTATAAGAACATTCATCAACTTTATACCCTTTCTTTAATAAGTAATTATATGCTTCTTTAGAAGCCATTCGAATAGAACCCCAATCATCAGATTCAATAATTGCAATTTTTCTTCTAGTCTTCCAACCTATACTATTTTGTATATTTAGCTTAATCGATGAAGTCAATTGCGACAAATTATCTCCTTTTGCTTATTAAATCTCCTAACTCAACAGAAGTCATAAACTCAACTTCTGGCCATTTTTTTAGAATAATACTCAGTAGTTCGTTTAATTGATTCAAGCCATTTGTTCTGTTTTTTTCATTGAGTACTCCAATATAATTAACCCTATGCGTGCTAATTATAGCTGGTTTGTTCCATTTGAATGCAATTTCAATATCTGATAAGCAACTATTTACCCAGTCTTTGCCATCTTGGCTTGGTTCGAAAAAGGCATTGCGGGTAATATAGGTTTGCTGGTACTTATTTTTCTGCCCCAGGTAGTGAAACACCTTTCTTGTCTTGCCTTTACCAAGGGCTTCATGCTGAAGTTTAGCTGCTGACATATAACGGATACCTGCTTCAGCGGCTGTTTCTTCTAATTGGTTATTAAAAGAGCCGTTTGGAGGCACAAAATAAGATGCCTTATAACCAAACAAATCTTCAAATATTCGAAGCCCATCCACAATAATATCATGATGATAAGCAACTTCTTTTGGGTTTGAGAGATCAAAAGCAGCTTGGTACATAATATTAAACTGATTACTATTATTATAACCCCATAAGCCTTTACTAAATGCTAACATGGTTTGGGCATCATTATTTTTAAGTGCTTCCATCCACACTGCCACATTGAGATGTTCTCGCCCATGAAATTGGGGTATAAAAAGTTTATTATTAATTCCTTCCAGCCACAAATCATAAGCATCTGCATAACCATAATTCTCAAGTGTTGCCGTAAATGGCTCATAATAATAGTTGGTAAAATCCGAACTTTCTATTTTATAGAAATCGGGATTAGCTACAACCGAAATAGCCGTAAATACGGGGTTATTTTTATTGTAATCTTTAAAACTAAATAAGGTATCATATAGAGCGGATAAATCTTCACTGGATGCTAATGTGTCATTTTTATTATATCGTAAAGAATCGCTTCCCTTTAAATCCATTGAAGCTGTCAATTCATTAAAAATGGTAGTTGATGGCATCCTTATGCTTCCCCAATCATCAGACTCAATGACAATGATTTTACGTTTTGTTCGCCAACCAGGAAGATTGCTAAGGTTACGAAATACAACTTGTTTTATTCCCATGTCTAGAAAATTAGATTACCAAATTTAGCCAAGCAGACTCAAACCTCTGTAATATTTATAAAATTGAAGAGTTCTCCTAAACTGTGGTATTTGGAATTATTTCCTATTGTGATATCTAGTAAAGTAGAACCAAAACATCCATAACCTAATATGTAAAGCACTTCCAGATTAATTATCTTTTAATGTGAATATAAGTAACATAATAAACGTCTTATTTAAAGAAATCAATCAGAGGGATGTTTTCATTTATAAAAGGGGCAATAAATGGGTTTAGAGCTATTGTTGACGTACCCATAGTATCGAAACCAATCCTTATTTCAATTATTAAATAAAAACTAATAATACTAAAAATTATTGGACTAGCTATTCTGACCATTTTTTTTGGCAAATACTCAAAGAGTAATAGTAAAGTGATACAAACTAATAAATTTGATATGGCAATAAACCGACCTAAGGAAGCAACTGGCTGTGCCAAGAGCAAGTTTGATACCGAAGCAAATAAAAAAGTGAATGATATGAGATTCCAAACCACTTGCTTATTTTTGAAAAATCTGGACCTGATAAGGTATAAAAAGACTAGAAGAGAATACAATAAGTATCGAATAATCCTTCCTCTATACATAATATACCAGTTTACCTGCACTTGTTTTGATGAAGCAAAATCTATATAGTCCTGATTGGTATAAGACTCAATTCTGTCCTGAAACACAAGTGGTAAATCAGGCACAATTTTACTAAAATTAATTGATACTTCTGAGACAAAAAATGTAATCAGAAAAAATACAAAATATAGGTTTGTTCTATTCCCTAAAAGCATATAAATACTCATTATAACTATTGGGAAAATGAAACTAAAATGTACAAAAAAGGTAAGGAAGGTACCGAAAAGATATTTTTTATTATTGTGTTTTAAAAATTTTAAGAAAAAGAAAATAAATATATGAGCTGCAGTCCACATCCTAAATCCATTTATTTGCCATATAGGAATTAAAAAAGCAAGCAAAGTTAAAAAAAGAGTCTCATGCTTATTGAGCTTAGTAGGTATCAATTCAAGAATTAACGCAATGTTTCTTGAGTAAAAGTAACCGAAGATGAAACCAAAAAGGGCAAATAATATTTGAGGGTCATTCGTAAATCTTGAAATAATATAAGTTACCGTTGGTTGTAATATATCAGTATAGTTTTCAGTATATACTTCCCCGAAAATATCTTCAAGACTTAAATCTTTTTGTTCGTAGAACTCAATAAGTTTGTTTTTATACCTATCGGCATCTCGCTCTTCACTATTTAAAACAAATGTATATCCATAAAAAATAATAAACATCCATAGCAAATTTTTAAAGTAGCTTGCTCTAATATTTAAAATATTTAAAAGGAGTGCTCCAAATGGCCAAATGAAAAAGGAAATATAGGGATGCTTTCTATAAAGCATGATAAGGATATCTTATGATATCATTGGCCATTTAAATAACTTGTCCATTTTTTTATAATTGTCTCTACTTTTAATCTGTTACGAACTTCTTTCCTATCCTTATAGCTCAAAGTAGATGTACTTTTTGATTCACAATCTTTTAATGCTTTTAATATTAAAAGCTCCTCATTATTACAACCTAAAACAGAGTTACCAATTGTAGCTAAAAGTTGGGAAGCGGGGCTATTTGGTGGGGTAATACATAGAATTAAACGATTGATACCTAAATAATTTGTCAACTTCGATGAGATAAAAACATCATTTTCTAGGTCAGCATCTATGTCAATCAATACGGAAGCTTGTTCAATATACTTTTGGGGGCTATCTGTCCAGTCCTCAAAATGGATATTATTTCGAGCATCAATTGGAATATTGATAGTCAAATTAGAACTAACCTTACCAACAAAAAAAAGATGTGCTG
>Ga0256834_1000694_pt1 | contig 24033 bp, 14 predicted proteins | sample 4281140metaG_FD_190536 | JGI IMG/M metagenome (GOLD analysis project Ga0256834, IMG submission 190536) | Hydrothermal vent microbial communities from East Pacific Rise, Pacific Ocean - 4281-140 | ecosystem: Environmental > Aquatic > Marine > Hydrothermal vents | place: Pacific Ocean: East...
AACCTAAAGCCTATTTAGACAAAGTCAAAAGTGATTGTTGTGGGCATTGTGACAGTGATAAGAGTAAAGCGACTGCAGTTACGGAGGAATTAACCGTTGTTGATGCCATTTATACCTGCCCGATGCATCCAGAGGTTGAACAAGTCGGACAAGGTTCTTGCCCAAAATGTGGAATGGCATTAGAGCCTAAAGATATTCCAATTGCAGCGACTGAAATAAAATACACCTGTCCGATGCACCCTGAAATCATAAAAGATGAGTCAGGAAACTGTCCGATTTGTGGTATGTCATTAGAATCGATGACAATTGAAGTCGAAGAAGACAATCATGAACTGGATGACATGACCAAACGTTTTAAAGTCAGTGGCATACTTTCAATTCCAGTTTTTATTTTAGCTATGGTTGCTGACTTGATACCCTCGTGGTTACCTAATGGTCTTTCCATGAAAACGGTGCAATGGATACAATTTATACTCGCCACTCCTGTGGTTTTATGGGGTGGCTGGCCATTTTTTGTGAAGGCATTACAGTCATTCAAAACCATGAACCTCAATATGTTTACGCTTATTGGCATAGGTATTTCCGCAGCGTGGATTTATAGTGTGGTAGCTATGTTGTTTCCGCAAGTTTTCCCACCTGATATGATGCATGAAGGCGTTATACCAGTTTATTTTGAAGCTGCCGCTGTCATCACTGCTCTGGTTCTGTTGGGACAAGTATTAGAACTGCGTGCGCGTTCTCAAACCAATGAAGCAATAAAATTATTATTGGGACTCGCTCCCAATACGGCACGTATCATTAAGGATAATGGCGAAGAAGTCGATATCCCTATGGAACATGTCAAAGTGGGTGATAAATTGCGCATTCGACCAGGTGAAAAAGTACCCGTTGATGGCGTAGTAGTAGAGGGAAGTTCTTTGATTGATGAATCTATGGTGACAGGAGAACCCGTACCCGTGACCAAAAAACAAGGCGATAAAGTCATTGGTGCAACGGTTAATGGTACCAGTTCACTGGTGATGGAAGCGCAAAGAATTGGCTCAGATACCTTGCTTTCACAAATTGTACAAATGGTGGCACAAGCCCAACGCTCGCGAGCGCCAATTCAAAAGATGGCAGACACAGTTTCGGGATTTTTCGTTCCCATTGTTGTTGTTATTGCCATCTTAGCATTTGCTGTATGGTATTTTTGGGGTCCAGATCCTCAGTTGGCATACGCCATGGTAAGTTTTGTGGCAGTTTTGATTATTGCCTGTCCTTGTGCATTAGGTCTTGCTACCCCTATATCAATCATGGTGGGAACAGGTCGAGGTGCTACCGAAGGTGTGTTAATTAAGGATGCTGAGTCCTTAGAAATTTTAGAAAAAGTCGATACTTTGGTGGTAGACAAAACAGGCACACTGACCGAAGGAAAACCTAAGCTTACCGAAATTATTGCTGCAAGTGGTTTTGATAGTGAACAAATTTTGGGCTGGGTGGCATCAATTGAAAAACACAGCGAACATCCGCTTGCAGAAGCCATTGTTGAAGGAGCCAAAGATCAAAACATTGCTACTGTAGACATAGAAAATTTTCAATCAATTACAGGAAAAGGCGTTACAGCAATTGTTGAAGGCAAGGAAATGGCAATTGGTAATTCCAAAATGATGAAACAAGCAGGCACTGAAGTCACTGACTTTTTTGAAAAAGCTGATAAATTACGTGAAGGCGGTCAAACAGTGATGTTGTTTTCGGTTGATGATAAAGCCGCAGGGCTTATCTGCGTTGCCGACCCAATAAAACAATCCACACCCGATGCCATTAAACAATTACATCAACAAGGGTTAACCGTTGTTATGTTAACTGGAGACAATGCCAAAACTGCAACAGCAGTTGCCAGTAAATTAAATATCGACCGAGTAGAGGCCGATGTTATGCCCGATCAAAAAGCCGCCATTGTTAAACAGCTACAAGCTGATGGTAAAATTGTCGCCATGGCTGGAGATGGTATCAATGATGCACCAGCTTTAGCACAATCCCAAGTCGGAATTGCTATGGGTACAGGCACAGATGTAGCCATGGAAAGTGCTGGCGTAACCTTGGTTAAAGGTGACTTGCGAGGCATTGTTAAAGCCATTGGCTTATCGCGAGCCACCATGAAAAATATTAGGCAAAATCTATTTTTTGCTTTTATTTACAACGCTGTTGGTGTTCCCATTGCCGCAGGTGTTCTTTATCCATTCTTTGGTGTTTTACTTTCCCCGATGATAGCCGCTGCTGCCATGAGCTTTAGTTCAGTTTCGGTGATTGTGAATGCATTAAGACTTAAAAAAGCGAAAATAACTTCGTAATATATTTATTAAAAACTATAGGAAAAAACCATGAAAAACTTAAAAACATTATTAATAACAACAGCTGTAGCATTGACATTAAACGCCAATGCCCATGATCCAAGTATGCACGCTAAAAAACCAGCTAAACTTGATTGCTCTGGTTACAGCAAAATGATTGAAAGTGGCGCCAAAATTGATATGACAGATCCGGTAATGCTAGCCATGATGAAAAAATGTAAAAGTCAAAAACCAAAACATGAAAATACTGATGGGCATCATGATACAGAAAAAGCAGAAATGAAATGTGGTGGAGACATGAAGAAAGCCGGTAAAAAGGTCGAAGAGAAAGCCGAAGAACATGATTATTAATTACAAAATGTAAGGTGGGTTTACTCACCTTACACTTAAAAACAACCAATAGGAGTTTATGTAAAGTGAACTCCTAACTAACAACAAGGGCAAAATAATGAAAACAATTAAAATACTACTAACTTTGGCAGTACTTTGTCTGGTTACAGCCAGTGCAGTCATCTATTCTGGAATTTTCCCAATCGCTGCTGATGAACCACACAGCAAGTTCACATACTGGATTTTGGAACAAGCACGAGAACGCTCCATATCTCGTGCATCTGCAGATATTAAAGTACCTGAATTAGGTTCTGCTGATATGTTGTTATCAGGAGGAGCTGATTACAATGATATGTGTTCATCTTGTCATTTAAAACCGGGTCAATCCGAAAGTGACATGACCATAGGTTTGTATCCAAAACCACCCAACTTATCACTAGCTGAACATAAAGAAAAACATGGTGAGGAAGGTGATGAAACGATTGAGGCACAAAAAATGTTTTGGACGATAAAGCACGGTATTAAGGCATCAGGCATGCCAGCTTGGGGATTAACCCATGATGATGGACGTATTTGGGCAATGGTTTCTTTTATCAAAAAGATGCCAGAGCTTACCGAAGACCAATACCAAGTTTTAACAGCCAGAGAATAAAAAAGTAATTCAAATAATCCAAAAACAATAATTATGGGCAACGATTTGTGTATGATAACGATTCAAAGCACTAAGCATAATATCTTTTGACTGTTAATTTATGTTGACTTAACGATCTTAAAGTGGAATTATAAACAATAAAGCAGCAGCATATGTATTCTATGTCAATGTTCTAGAATTCTTATCAATACCCAAATCCCGATATAGAAAATACGATGCTAGCACAAGTCCTTGATGCACCTAGAAAACCAAAAAAAAGCTTCATCACCAATGAGGTGACTTTAGTTTTTCTTGATTTCCTATGCACATCAGTTACTTGCACTATCAAGCGCATTTCTATATCGGGATTTGGGCAATAGTATTTTTTGTTCTGAATGTTTCAATAATTTCACTGTGTGCTGCTGACCTTAATATTTATTTTGTTAAACGCCACGAAACATTACAAAAGGATTTAAAAACATCAGGACATAAGTTACAAACAATAGTTAAGTATATTGGTATAGCCATCATTAATGTAGATAAAAATGGAGTTATTCAATTTATAAATAAAAACAGTAGTGAAATTTTTTGGTGCACAGATAACGAATTAATTGGCAATATTTTGTTACAAAAACAAAGGGAGCAAAAAAAATGCAACTATGCGTAAGAATGAGCCATTTATCCAAAACATATTGTTAAATGTTAAGGAACATTCTGGTAAAAGTAAGAAAAATAAGATCTTCCCTTTAGAAGTTAATTTTTCATTGGTTTCAATTGAGCAAGCGAAGAACTATGTAGGCATATTCAATAATATATAATAAATTAGTTGATTCTAAATTAGAGTGTGCTAATGTAAGAAAAACTGAGGTAATAACTATGAGAACATTTACATTTTTAGGCCCCAATACAGCTGCTTTGTCAGTTAGTATGGGTGGTACAACAATAATGGCAGATAATAATTCATTAACAACATGGTATTTTGGAAATGGTTTTAATGATGACAGGCTGGTACCAAGTCCAGTAATAGAATGTATAGAAGGGCAACAAGTTAACGTTACATTAACTTCGATGCGCGCTCACTCTATTCATTTCCACGGCTTAGATGTGGATCAAGCAAATGATGGAGTCGGTAGTACCTCTGGCTATGTTTCTCAATCACCAACCGGTGGAAATATTGGTCGTGTAGATGGATATAATCGTTTTCCTTCACCCCATACTTATACTTTCACAGCCCCTCATGCTGGTACTTATATGTACCACTGTCATATTGATACGGTATTACACATTGAGCAAGGCATGGTTGGAACCGTCATTGTTCGTCCACCAGATGGATCAATGACTCAAGCTTGGGCAGGTGGTCCAACATTTGATCGAGAGCATGTCTGGCATTTACACACATTTGATAGTACATGGCATGAGGAAACTGTTAGTAGCTCAATTACTTCCCGTTACCGCCCTAATTATTTTATGCTAAATGGTAAAGATGCCATTAATGCAATTGATGATGTAACTTGTGCAATTACTGCTGATTTTGGCACTAAGGTTTTGATAAGAGCCAATAATGTAGGTTATCAACCTGCAGTAATTAGCCTTGGTGGCATTACTTTTCAGGTAATTGCTAGTGATGGTCGACCCTTACCAATCCCCTTAAATGTCACAGAATTATTGGTAACAGCAGGTGAGCGTTATGATCTATTGTTGACGATGCCGGGTGCTTTTGATGGTTTGGCAACTATTTCCTATAGAGATATTAGAAATAAAAGCACGTTGGGAACTGTACAAACACGCATTAAAGATACCTCAAGTGACTTTATTTTCAATAGTAGTTTTGAGGCAGGGGAGTAAATTATGTATAAAAAATCAAACACTTCAATATCACGTAGAAATATTCTCAAAGCAGGTGCATCAGCTGCATTATTTTCTATGAGTGGTCTTACACTCTTTTCTCCTCGTGTAAATGCAGCGACGATCATATACAATTTTGTTGCTGAGTCCTATGTTAAAACTATGGTAGATGGTGTGAACATTACTGCATGGCGTTTTCGTGATCTTGATGGAACGACCTCGGGACCAGGTGATTTGTCGGCAGGAATTGTGGCACAATCAGGCGATACAATCGTGGTAAACCTTACTAATAATCTAACAACCTCAATTCAATTCGACATGCCTGGTGTTTTGGAAAATCAAGCTGTTATTAATCCAGGAGCTTCAATAACTTATAATATTGCAGCGCCAGAGGCGGGTAGTTATTTATTTAGAGATAATAAAATTGCAGAATTTGGACAAGCTATGGGATTAATTGGTCCAATGGTTATTTTGCCAAGTAATGGTTCTCAGACTTTGTACGATGGCGGGCCTGCTTTTGATAGACAATACACTTTGGTTCTTAATGATTTTGATGACCGACTAAATTCAGCCACAGCAAATGGCCAGAGTTATGATTTGAATAACTTTGAAGCCAATTACTACTTCGTTAATGGTTTATCTTACCCCAATACATCCACTGATGTGGATACCAAAATAGCCATGAGTATGGGTGAAGATGTTGCAATTCGTTTTATTAACGGCGGGCTATTAACACATTCCATGCATTTTCATGGTTATCATGTCAGAGTGATATCGCGTGATAGAGTGCCAGTTACAGATATTATTGACAAAGATACTGTTGTAGTAAACCCTGGAGAATGTGTAGATGTAATTTTACCCGTCAATCAATTAGGGAAATTTCCATTGCACACTCATTATATTCCTGCAGTAACAGCTAATGGCGTTTATGTTAATCCCTATGGTGGTTCATTGTTGATATTAGATGCAACATAATTTATTAGCAGTTTATCCTCAGTATTACCTCTGATTCATGAAGATGATTAATCTAATGATTCCATAGAATAGGAAAAGATCCTATTCTATGGATTTATTGAACTATTTACTAAATTTTAATCTCTTGGGGTTAATTCTCCGCAGCTTGCTGCGTTTAATATAAATTCTACTTTATTCATTTTTTTTTAGTTACCTTTGTTTTTAGTGTTTTACCCAAATCCCGATATAGAAATGCGTTTGAGAGTGCAAGTAACGGATGTGCATAGGAAATTAAGAAAAACTAAAGTCACCTCATTGGTGATGAAGCTTTTTCTGGGTTTTCTAGGTGCATTAAGGACTTGTGCTATCATCGTACTTTCTATATCGGGATTTGGGTATAAGATAATACATGATATTTATCTTGAGTTTAAATACACAATATTAGTGTAATTTAAGTGATGCCAGTCACAAAAAAGAAATGATTTAAAATATTCTATGTTTTCTATTGGGTCATCTTGTTATGGTGGCTTTATTAAATATCAGTAAATAGAGTGAAATTATGTGCTTGCGCTATGAATGACTAATAAAACCACTTAATTGTAGGAAATTTGCCATAGTCATGATGTATAGGTAAGTGTATAATTAACACAAATTTAATATTGATGGGGAAAGTCGATGAAAAAATCTATAATATACAAAACATTAAACATTCTATTATTCTTATGTGTTTCATTTAATGTAATGGCGCAAAGAGATTTAGTCTTTACAAGTGCAGTTGCTCCTGTAACGACAGTTTCTACATCACAACAGTTTTCAATCACTTATACTTTGACTAATGCTGCAACTTCTATTTCTACATTTGGTGATGGTATTACTCTGGATGTTGCGTACAATCCAGATATGGCAACAATAGATTTTAGTTATGTATCATTTTCATCTGCTGATACCTCTTGGCAAGGCTGTGTTGCACAGCCGGTATCGATTCCTGGCGTTGCTTTGACTTTTGGAGTTAACTGTTTATACCAAGGAAATTTATCTCCTGGCCAGTCAACTTCTATTACTGCAAATTATCTAGTTTCGGGTTCAACAATAGCTGGTAACTATAGTTTTGAAGCTCTTGCTAGTGATGTAGGTAGTTTTGAAACAGATTTCACTAATAATCGAGCAACAACAGTTATGACTGTCTCGGCAGCTGCTGTGGCTGATTACCAGCTTCAAGTTTTATCACCAAACCCTCTTGCAATTGATACAACCCCTGGAATAGACCCAATTATTTTTCAGTTGGATCTATTAGGAGCAACTGGATTTGGTAGCAGTGAATTCGTTGATATTACGGTGCCAGCAGGTTTTACTTTGGGTAATTTCAATATGGTTAATGCCCCTGGATTTACAGGTACTGCTACATGGACTTGTATTGTTAATACTGCTCCCAATTGGCAATGTTTTAATTCAGCAACTGGAGGGGGTATGAATGCAGGAGATAGTGCAATTATTAATGCAGATATTCTCACCCGTCCAAGTACTGCTGGTGGACCACATCCTATTGTTGCTAATATATTTGACTCAATCTCTCCTGCAGGGAATACTGCTATATTGAATGTTAATGTTAATAACCCAGCACCAGATTTACAGTTAAATACCTTAGCAGACCCTGGTCCTATCAATACTTTTACACCTAATGTTACTACTTCTTTTCAACTTGAGAATATGAATTCTACTATTGCATTGGAATCTGATGTGAAGTTAGAAGTGACCTTTGATAACAATAACTTTACTTTTAATACTGCTACAATATTGCCTCCTTTATGGAATTGTGGTTTGACTATGGCGAATACTGTGACATGTGATTGTACAGGTCCATCATGTGCTTCAGGCATTGGATTAAATACCCAATATAATTTTGGTTTAGACTTCACATCAAATATACCCACACCTGCAGGAACTTACGTTTTTGGTGCTGGACTCATTTATCAATCAACACCAATATCTGGCGTCGCTTCAAGTCAAACTGTTACAATTGGCTTAGCACCAACAGATTTTTCGATAATAAAAACAGCAGAAGATGGCGTTGGAAATATTGTAAGTAATGTTAGTGTTAATGACTCTTTTATTTATAAATTAGCCATACAAAATTCAGGTATTGATGCTCCTGTAAATCAAGTCAAAGTAATAGATGTTTTACCTGCGGGTGTAAATTTTTCTGGCATTGTGCCAACTCCTGCTGGATGGAGTTGTACAGCATCTGGTGCTGGTAATAAGACTATTGAATGTATTAATTCGGTGCCACTGATCTCAGGAGCAACTTCTAGTGAGATAATTATTCCTGTAACCGCTGGAAGTACCACTGGTTCTGTTACGAATTCTGCAAATGTTACACCTGTATTCGGAAGTTTTTTTACTGATTTTGTTACTTCGAATGATTCTAGTGATGCTGTAATTTCAGTAAATGCAGCAGGAAGTACATTAATTATTGCAAAGACGGCTAATCAATCCAGCTATGTTATAGGTGATGATGTTGTGTATACAATAACTGTTGAAAATACGTCAGTTTCAAATAGTATTTCTGATTTGGAAATTTCTGATTTATTACCGGGCAATTATCTTGATCTTAATCTGGCAAATGTTTCAGTTACGGCTAATAATTTAGTTGGTACATCTGTATTTACTTGTACATTTGGGGCGGTGATAGATACGGCTTCTTGTGATAATCTTGCATCAACAGGAAGTTTGTTTAATCCTGGAGATAAAGTGGAAATTGTAATTACAGCAACTGCAACTGCAGTCGGCACAGCTATAGCAAATACAGCAAGTTATTCAAGCACATCATTTGGATTAAATGGCACTTCAAATACTGCTTTAATAAATATTACGACTACTCCACCACCAACTCTCGGCACTACATCTCTAAGCGTACAAAAATCAGCTTCACAAAATGGTGTACAAGTCAGTGAAGTGGAAAAGGGTTCATCATTTCAATATGAAGTGGTGATTGCTAATACTGGTAATTTTGGAGTCAGTAGTCTCAGTGTCATTGATTCGATGCCTGCTGGAGTTGTTGTTGATAATATTGTGACACCTACTGGGATGACTTGTAATAATCAAGGGCAAACTTATAACTGTAACTATAGTCAAATTTTGCCAACGAACGCATCATTACAAGTGATTTATAATGTAACTGATATGAGTGATGTAAATACAATATCTTTGTTGAATAGTGTCAGAGCAATTAGTGCAAATGCACCAGAAAAATCGGATGAAGTTGTGGTTAATTTAACAGGTTCAAACACGAACCCACCACCAAATCCAACTCCGAACGCTCAATACACGCTCGAAATACAGGATGATATTGACCCAGTTCAGCAAGGCGAGAATTATAATTATATTGTAACAGTTACAAATACAGGAACTGTAGTGCTGAATGCAATTGATATAAATGTCTTATTGCCACAAGATTTAACAGTTAATTCTACTAATACAAATGGAGTAGCCTGTTCAACAATAGCTGTAGGATTACGTTGCATCGCGAATGAGGGGTTGTCGATGAATCCAGGTGAACAACTAGATGTTGTTGTTGTCAATGTGGTATCACAAAGTTTCTTTGGAGATGTGTTAGTTGAGGTACAAGCAAACACAACAAGTACAACAATTATATCAGATGATGAAGCGACTACAATACTTGAAAATATTGCCATTCCTAAAGCTGATTTATCAATAGCTGTACTCAATACTCAAATAGTGACTCAGGGTGGTCAAACTAACTTCGATGTTTCTATTGACAATCTTGGATTTCCTGCATTGAATCCAAGAGTTAGTATTGGGTTATCTGGATTAATTGATACTATTCAAGTCTTAGAAAATGAATTTTGGACATGTGATGTTGCTGGATTAAATGTGAACTGTCAGTATAAAGGGACTTCTATGCCTTTTGAACAGAACTCTCTAATTCATTTTAATTTAGATTTATCACGCATTAGCACGCAATTTGAAAATATAGTTGTTGTTGCAACTGCAGAATCCGATACGGAAGATGATTTTATAGGAAATAATACGGCTACGGCTACTATTAGTGTCAACCCTACACCAACAGAAGGAGAAATCCTATCTGCACTTAGCTCTGCCTTAGATGGAAAGGGAAATCAACAAGTAAACCGTGCTATACAAAATGTTGCAAGTTATTGTGAGGTGAGTTATTTCATGGCACTAGAAGGGTTATGTTCTGAATTATACCATACCGCTCTGGATGGTGATGGTGAGACGATTAATAATGTAATGGAACAAATAACGCCTAATGAGGTTATTGGCCAGTCAACTTCAATTGCAGAAATTGCTACCGCTCAATTTAGAAATATTGGTTCACGCTTGTCTCAATTACGTACAGGCGGAGGTTCAGGGTTTAGTTCAGCTGGATTAAATGCAACTTATGGTAATGGTAGCTTACCACTTGGAATGTTGACTTATTTAAATAAATCAGCAGATGAATCATCGAATATAGATGTCAAAAATGATTTTATTTCACCTTGGGGTTTCTTTGTTAATGGTACCGTTTCAATGGGTTCTCGTGATGCAACAGGTCGAGAACTTGGCTTTGATTTTGATTCCTATGGTTTAACAGCAGGTGTGGATTATCGTTTATCAGCTAATAAAGTGGTTGGTGTTGCTTTGGGTTATGCTAATTTTGATTCAGATGTTGATGGGCAAGCTTCACTTGCTTCAACGGGTGTAACATTGACTGGTTACGGATCATTTTATGTCAATGATAATTTTTATGTTGATGCACGTATCAGTATGGCTAAACCTGATTTTGATCAATCACGAAATATTGATTTTACTCTTGGTGAAACAACTATTTCAAGAGTGGCTAATGGATCAACTTCTAGTAGCCAATATTCAGTTGCTATGAGTGCTGGTTATAATTTCTATAAAAATTCTTGGAATATCACACCAAATGGTTCATTCCGATACATCAAAACTTCAATTGATGGATTTACAGAAACTGGTGCAGGTGGCTTTAATTTTAGTTATTCGGACCAAGATTTAGAGTCAATGATTTGGTCTGCAGGTATTAAAGTGTCAAAAGCAATTAGTTTGAAAAATGGTGTTATAACACCTCAATTTGATTTTGATTACAATTATGAAAGTTTGAATGATGGCAATGATATAGAAGCGCGATTTGTTGCAGCTCCTTTAGGTGAAATATTTATTATTGAAACAGATTCACCTGATCGAACTTATGGTTCTGCAGGTCTAGGTTTTGCCTATATATCATCCAATGGTAAGCAAGCTTACTTTAACTACAGAAGCGTACTTGGGCTGCAAGGATTTAGTCGAGGAACATTTAATCTGGGTGCGAGATTTGAATTTTAATTTTAATTTAAGTCTCCTATCTTAAATAATGGGGAACACTATGAAAAACAAGAATATAAAAACACATAAACTATCAGTGATTGGCTTCCTTAGTATTATCATTATTGGTAGCGGGGTACCTATTGATGAATCTGTCGCACGTGGTAAAATCACACCCGATCAATTATATATTGTCGATTGTTTGTTACCACCTCAAATACGACAATTAGGTTCAAACTATACCTATATGGCACCTCGTAAACCCGCTCGTCTTAGTGCGCGTGATTGTGCAGTAAGGGGCGGGGAATATGTGGCTTATGATAAAGCCAGTTTTTCAAGTGTTGCCAAAATGTGGTTGCCTGAGGCACAAGGAGGAAGCCCGAAAGCTCAATCTTATCTTGGTGAATTGTACGAAAAAGGCTTAGGTGGAACACCAGATTATAAATCAGCAGCACTATGGTATCAAAAAGCTGTAGACGAAGGATACACGCCTGCCATGTTGAATTTAGGCAATCTTTATGAGCAAGGCTTAGGTGTTGTACAAGATAAAACAAAGGCTATCAATCTGTATAGACAAGCCTCTGGAATTACGAATTCTAAATTAGAGATTGTAACAGAGCAAAATTTAAGAGAGCGAAGAGCAAAAGAACACCAAAGGATTCAATTATTAAAACAAGTTTCTGGATTGAGAAAACAATTGTCAGAAGTTAAAAATGACTACGATTTAACTAAGCGTTATGTTGAGCAATCAAATATTAAACTTAAAGATTTACAAGTACAGCTTAAAAATAATAAAGGTAATAACTCTATATTAAAAAAAATAGCAGATTTAAAAACTGAATTAAATAAGAAAAATAATGAATTAACAAAACAAAACAAGGTGATAAATACACTAGTAACAAAAGTAAGTGAACAAGCAACACGTGATGATGTAGCACAAAATACCAAAGAATCAGGAATAAGTATCTTAAACCCAGATGTGTTTCTAACACGAGGGATAAATACCATGGCAATGCCTGCTGATGCAGTTAGATTTAAGTTTATGGCAAGTGTCACGCCGCCAGAGGGAGTTGTAGCACTCAAAGTTAATAATACGGATTATACCGCAAACATGACAGATGGCGGAGTATTTGAAAGTTCAGTTGAATTAAAGAATGGGGATACGCCCGTAAGTATCGTAGCTATACGTAAAGACGGCACACGCAATATTGAACAGTTTGTTGCTATTAGAAATCAGTTTAAACCAGTAAAAGCACGTAAATTTGATGAGTTATTTACACGCCGTTTACGCAATGATTTAGGTGATTACTTTGCATTAGTGATTGGAAATGACAAGTATGATGATTTGGATGATTTACAAACAGCATCTTCAGATGCCAAGGAAATTACCAAAATATTAAAGAAACGTTACGGTTACAAAGTTAAGTTGTTAATTAATGCAGATAAGTTAACCATGCTAAAAGCATTGAGTGAATACAACAAAAAGCTTGGTAAGTTTGATAATTTAATGGTTTATTATGCAGGTCATGGTTTAATTGATGCCAAAACAAAAGAAGGATACTGGATACCAACTGATGCTTCTTCAACAGATAAATCTACATGGATTGCGAATAAAAGAATTAGTGATTTTATGGCTAATATGAAAGCAAAGCATGTAATGGTTGTTGCAGATTCCTGTTACTCAGGTACATTATCTGGTTCTGCAATTTCTCCTCTGCCTGATGATGTTGCAAATGAAGATATTTTATTCACTTCTCGTGTTAAGGCTAGAACTGTACTAACTTCCGGTGGTTTACAACCAATCCTAGATAGTGGTGGTAATGGGCATTCAATATTTGCATCTGCATTTATTGACACCTTAAATGAAAATGATGGTGTGATGGAAGGTTACCGTTTGTATAAAGCCATGAGTCAACAAGTTAAATTGCGTTCAAGTTTAGCCGGTTTGGAACAAGTGCCTGAATACAGTGCTGTGCAACATGCAGGACATGAGGGCAGTGAGTATTATTTCTTACCCAAGAAGTTTTAGTTTTTAAAAAAAATAAAACAAAAAAAGGTTGGACTGTCCAACCTTTTTTTTGTCTTTCCTAAAGCCATTTAGACTTAATTCATCTTGTGAATAGCGCGTTTATCAACACTAAGAGCAGCTTCATGAACTGCTTCAGATAAAGTTGGATGAGCATGAATGATTCGTGCTAAATCCTCGCTACAACCTTGAAACTCCATAGTCACAACGCACTCTGCAATAAGTTCGGATGCATTAGCCCCTACGATATGTGCTCCTAATAAAGTGTCAGTCTCTTTATCTGCTAATAATTTCACCATGCCTTGTGGCTGGTTCATGGCAACGGCTCGCCCAATAGCAGCAAAAGGGAAAGTGCCGACATTATACTCAACACCTTCGTCTTTAAGTTGTTGTTCTGTTTTACCAACCCAAGCCATTTCTGGTTCAGTGTAAATAACCCAAGGAACGGTATTAAAATCTATATGCCCATGTTGACCTGCGATGCGTTCAGCTACGGCAATTCCTTCTTCACTGGCTTTGTGTGCCAGCATTGGGCCTCGTACTACATCGCCAATTGCCCAGATGTTATTTGCTGTGGTTTGGCATAAATCATTGACTTGAATTTGACCACGGTCAGTTAGTTCAACACCACAATTATCACCAAGCAGGCCTTCTGTATTAGACTTACGGCCTACAGCAACCAATAACTTATCAAATATTTCTTTGGATTGTTCACCATTTTTCTCAAAAGTGACCTCGACTTTACCATTGACAATGTCAGCAGCTTTGACAAATGTTTTTAAGCGAATATCCATTTTTTGTTTTTTAAACTCACGTCCAGCAACTTTAGCAATGTCAATATCTGCAGCAGCAAGTAAAGAGTCCATCGCTTCAAAAATAACTATATCAGAACCAAGACGTCCCCAGACACTTGCCATTTCGAGTCCAATAACACCCGCTCCAATTATCCCTAATTTTTTAGGAGTCTCGCTGATATTTAATGCACCAGCATTATCGACTATTAAATTGTTGTCAATAATGACATTAGGAATTGAAAAAGGTGTTGAACCTGTAGCAATGATAATGTTTTTTGCTGTAACGGTAGTGGTTTTATCACCTTGGGTTAATTTAATCTCACCATTACCCATCAATGTGCCAGTGGCATGAGATGCTTTGACTTTGTTTGCTTTAAACAAACCAGCTATACCTCCTGTGAATTGCTTAACAATCGCATCTTTTCTGCCAATCATTGTATTGACATCAATTTTAGCATTTTCAAAACTAATGCCGTGATTGTGGTAGTCATGTTGCATGTGAGCAAAGTTTTTTGAGGAATCAAGTAAAGCTTTTGAAGGAATGCAACCTACGTTTAGACAGGTTCCACCAAGAGCGGGCTTATCATCTTTGCCAATAAAGTTATCTACACATAAAGTGCTCAATCCTAATTGTGCACAGCGAATAGCTGCTACATAACCACCGGGCCCGCCGCCAATAACGACTACATCATATTGATTTGACATTATACTCTCTCCTAAAGGTTAAGTAATAAACGAGCAGGATCTTCCAACGCGTCTTTGATAGCAACTAAGAATAAAACTGCATCCTTTCCGTCAATAATGCGGTGGTCATAAGTCAAGGCAATATACATCATTGGACGTGCAACAATCTCGCCATCAATGACAACTGGACGTTGTTTGATTGTATGCATACCTAAAATAGCACTTTGTGGTGCATTTAAGATTGGTGTTGACATTAATGATCCAAATGAGCCGCCGTTTGTAATCGTGAATGTGCCGCCTTGTAAATCATCCATTGCTAATTTGCCGTCACGGGCAGCAATGGCATAATTACGGATTCCACCATCAATATCTGCTAGCCCCATTGTGTCTGTGTATTTCAATACAGGAACAACCAAACCACGAGGAGAAGCAACTGCTATTCCGATGTGGTGATTTTTGTTATAAATAATATCAGTGCCTTCGGTAGCAGCATTGATGATTGGAAATTTCTTTAATGCTTCAGTTGCTGCTTTAACAAAGAATGACATTAATCCAAGTTTAACACCATGTTTTTCAATAAACTCTTCTTTGTATTTTTTACGAATCGCCATCACCGCATTTAAATCAACCTCGTTAAATGAAGTGAGCATTGCAGCAGTAGATTGAGCCTCAATCATGCGATTTGCAACCATTTGGCGCAAGCGGCTCATTGGTACGCGTTCTGTCGTAGGTGTGTTGGCTACATCGAGTGCATTTGGTTTGGTGATTCGTCCACCACGACCTGTACCTGTAACTTGTGAAGCATCAATACCATTTTCACTCATTATTTTACGAGCAGCAGGTGATGCGCCTGTTGTGTTTGTTTGAGCAGTAGACACACTTGCTGTAGGTGCTGGTGCAGCAGCAGGTGTTACAGGAGCTGCAACTACTTCTTCGGGAGCTACTTCTTCTGCTGGTGCTTCGCCTTCCTCAAATTTAGCTAATATTTGATCAGATAAAACTGTTTCTCCTTCACCTTGGATGATTTCTTTTAAATAGCCATCAGTGGGAGCAGGGACCTCTAAAACGACTTTATCTGTTTCTAAATCGACAATGTTTTCATCTCTGGCTACAAAATCACCAGGTTGTTTGTGCCATGTGGCAACGGTTGCATCAGCTACTGACTCAGGAAGAACAGGAACTTTAATTTCAATACTCATTTTTTACTCCGCATCGATGTTTGAACCACGTTGCCCATTAATGGCTTCGTGAACTAATTGTGTTTGTTGTTTAGCATGAACTTTTGATGAACCTACCGCAGGAGAGGGCGAATGCGCTCGTCCAGCATAATGTAAGAACTTATTACCATGCTTGTGATTTTTAATACAATATTTTAAATGGTGGCGAATTTGAAACCATGCCCCTTGGTTGATAGGTTCTTCTTGGCACCAGATAAAGACTTTGCAGTTCTTATAATTGTTTATGTAACTGATTAATAGCTTACGTGGGAATGGATAGAGTTGTTCTACACGTAAAACAGCTATTTTTTCATTAGGGGTGGCTTCTAATTCATTGATAATGTCATAATATACTTTGCCTGCACATAAAATAACACGTTCGACTTTATCATCTTCTACACGTCTATCAGGAATTACATTTTGGAATTCGCCCTCAAGTAACTGTGACTTATCCGATGCTGCTCCTTTATATCGCAATAAGCTTTTAGGAGTCATAACTATCAAAGGTTTGCGTACTTTACGTAACATTTGTCTGCGCAACATATGAAACATTTGTGCAGGTGTTGAAGGCATACACACTTGCATATTATTAACAGCGCATAATTGTAAATAACGCTCTAAACGAGCCGATGAATGTTCGGGTCCCTGACCTTCAAAACCATGAGGCAAGAACATAACTAGTCCACAGAAACGCCCCCATTTGGCTTCACCAGAGGAAATAAATTGATCAATAACTACTTGTGCACCATTAGCAAAATCACCAAATTGTGCTTCCCAAACAATTAAAGCGTTGGGTTCAGATGTTGCATAACCGTATTCAAAAGCTAACACTGCTTCTTCTGATAAGACAGAGTTAATGATAGAAATGCGTGCTTTACCATTTTCTAAACTCTTAAGGGGCATATAGGATTCATCTTGGTTAACATTATGAATTACTGCATGTCGATGAAAGAAGGTTCCACGTTGTGAATCTTGCCCATCAATTCTGATTTGGTAGCCGTCATTTAGTATGCTGGCATAAGCCATCGTTTCAGCAAAACCCCAATCCATCTTTAATTCACCATTCATCATCTTAATTCGATCTTTGTAAATCTTACTAATACGATTATGTGGTTTGAAATGTTCAGGAATACTAGTGATTGCTTTAGATAGCTGTGTAAAATCACTTGAACTTATTGAGGTATCTACCTTGTCAGAAAGGTGCCCTCCAATAAAAGGAGACCAATCCACATGGTGTTCGTCTTTATGCATGGCTTTAGATAGTTCAACCACAGGGCGACCTTCATCCAAAGAGTCACGATAACCTTCGATGAGAACCTCTGCATGCTCTTTGAAAATAGTTCCTTCGGCAATTAATTTATCGGCATAAATTTGGCGGGGTGAAGGGTGCTTTTTAATTATTTTGTACATGATTGGTTGTGTTGCAGAAGGCTCATCTGCTTCATTGTGACCGTGTTTACGGTAGCAGACTAAATCAATAACCACATCTTTGTGAAATTCTTTACGGAAGTCAGCAGCCATCTTAGTGATAAAAGCAACAGCTTCAGGGTCATCGCCATTAACATGGAAAATAGGTGCCTGAACCATCTTGGCTACTTCTGTACAATAACCAATAGTGTCTTGGTCTAAAGCATGTGTGGTGGTAAAGCCAATTTGATTGTTGATTACTATATGTAAGGTTCCACCAACAAAATAGCCCTCATCTTGTGACATGTTGAACAACTCCATGTTGACACCTTGGCCTTCAATAGCGGCATCGCCATGAATGAGAACAGGCAAAACTTGCTTGCCAAAGACATCATTATTACGCCTAAATTGACGCGCTTTTGCAGAGCCTAAAACCACTGGGTTGATGATTTCTAAATGGGATGGATTAAATGCCAAGGCGACATGAACATCTCCAGCTTCGGTCGGTATGTCTGATGAAAAGCCCATATGATATTTCACATCACCAGAATTTACATTGTCGTACTCTTTGTCGTAAATCCCATCAAATTCTTTAAATAAATCTTGAGCAGATTTACCTAAAGTATTAACAAGCACATTCAAGCGTCCACGATGAGCCATGCCGATGACAATTTCTTTAATGCCTTGTTTTCCAGAATGCAGAATCAATTCATACAGCTGAGGAATTAACGAGTCTCCACCTTCAAGAGAAAAACGCTTTTGTCCAACGTATTTTGTATGGAGGTAACGTTCCATGCCTTCTGCTTTAGTTAACTCTTCCAATAAACGGTGCTTTTCATCCTCATTGGTGGGAAATTTATCTTGTACTGACTCAATGCGCTGTTGAATCCATTCGCGTTGTTCAATATCGTTGATATGCATATACTCATAGCCGACATGTTTAGTGTAGGTGTTTTTAAGTAAGATGATTATATCTTTTAGTGTCATGCGATTATTGGCAACCAAAGAACCTGTCGAAAAGGTGGTCTCCATATCTGAATCGACTAAATTGTGGTAATTAGGATCTAAATCAGGAACTTGTGGGCGAGGACGATAATTGATTGGATCAACATCAGCTTGTTTGTGCCCAGCCACACGGTATGAATTAATTAGACGAAGTACAGCCGCTTCTTTTTGCAAATCTTCAGCAGAATGCATGGCAGCTTCTGCCATCGGTGGTAATTGTGCTGCTGCTTTAAATTGTTCTAGGATAGGTAAATGACGTATATCTTTACCTGTATTATTTGTTAATTTATCAAAAACTATTTGAAGTTCAGCAGAAACGCTGTTTCTATCGACTAAATAATCATCGTAAAAGGACTCTAACCAACTGGAGTTAGAACCAAAAAACTGTGAAGACTGCTGTTGTGTTTTTATCCAAGATGCCACTTTATTACCCTTGTTAAATAAATGAGAATTTTATATTACTCTCTGTAATCACTTTTTTCTGTAAACACATGTACTTGAATACAGAAAAGTTTAGAACCGTTATTATAACTAAATAACGAATTTGATTAATTAAAAAGCGATTTAATTACAAAAATAATCAGATAATTCATCAGAAAAATAGGCTAAGGCATTTTTGATTGGCAATGGTATTCCGCCACCATGTGCGCATAAGGACCCTTGTTCTAATGTATCGAGTAAATCAGTAAATAACTCTTTATCAATTTGTTGTTTATTTCTAATGGCGGCTAAGAGTAATTCTTTCCCTCTTTTGGTTCCTAGGCGACAGGGAAAACATTTGCCACAACTTTCATAAGCGGCAAACTCCATAAGATGGTGTAGGTATTTAATCATGGGGAAATCAGTAGGAATAGCAACTACCGAAGCATGTCCAAGAAGAAAACCGTGGTGAGAAAATGATTCAAAATCCAGTTGTAAGTCATTGACTTTATGGATAGGAATAATGCCACCTAAAGGACCGCCAATTTGTACTGCTTTAATTGCTTTGGAAAATCCTTTTCCACATTGTTCAAAGATATCCTGCAAAGATGTGCCCATTTCAACTTCGTAAATTCCTGGATTATTAAAAGAAGAATCCAGTGAAACTAATTTTGTTCCTTTGGATGTGCTTGTACCAAGGGCATTGTAAAAACCACCTCCTTTGCTGACAATACTATAAAGGCTAGCTAATGTTTCAACGTTATTAACAACAGTCGGCTTATTAAATAGCCCTTGCTGAGTTGGGAAGGGTGGCCGTACTCGGACTTCGGGACGCTGGCCTTCAATTGAATTTATCAAAGCCGTTTCTTCACCACAAATATAGGCCCCTTGCGCTGAAATAATTTTAAATTTAAAGTCAAATCCTAATGATTCAATAAAGGGTTGAAGGGCTTGGATGCTCTTTTTAATTACTGCTATTGATTCAGGGTATTCCGCACGAATATATAAAACACCATAATCAGCACCAATAATATAGGCCGAAGTTAGCATGCCAAATAAGACCAAAAGCGGTTGTTGTTCGAGCAAATACCTGTCCGAATAAGCACCGGGGTCTCCTTCATCGGCGTTACAAATAATGTACTTTTGATCTGATTCTTCATTCATTGCCGACTCAAGCTTAAAGCTAATAGGAAAACCAGCACCACCACGACCGCGAAGATTGGATTTCTTAATTTCATCTAAGGCTTTAGATTGCCCTTGGTTCACAAGCTCTTGGAAAGTCGATTTGAATTGTTGAATGTCCAATGCTTGGTTGGTTAAAACACTAACGCCAAGACTGTTAACCTGATAGTTATCGTTAATACCTTCTTTTGATTCCAATGCGGCACTAATTTGCTCTGAATTCAGTCCTGAATAATTTTTACCTTGGTAATGAAAAGCAGAATTCTCATGGCAATGCCCAAGACAAGTCATGTGACCAATTTGAGATGGGGTAAAGTGTTGTTTTAGCAGTCCTAAAAGCTTATCCTGAGTCCCTGCACACAAACATGCGGAACCATTACAGACATAAACTTTTTTATCTCTATTGTCTTCTTTTAAAAAATCATAAAAACTTACCGTACCAGTCACGGAAGCCTTACCAATAAGAAACTCTTTGGCAATAGCCTCTTTATCAGGATTAGTAGCTAAGTTCTCAAACAAATTGTTTTCTAAGCCTTGTCGAGCAGATAATTCAGATATATTTTTTGACATGAGTCGATTAATATTTGGAATAGATACATTATACTATTTTACGATGACGTTGTTTAGTTATTTTAGAAAACAGTGTTTGAAACCAATGTTGAAATTAATTAAGTTGAACGTGCATCATAAAATTGTTGTGCTACAATCATTATTTATCAATTATTAAATATATTTATATGAAGTTAATAAAATACACCTGTTTGCTAATTTCCTTTCAACTAGTTATTTTTGACTCGTTTGCTAAGGAGGTTGAACCAATAATTTATGTTAGAAATGTTATATATGTTGAGACGGAACAGGCTGCTAATCAGTTAATTGATGAATCACAAGTAATCAATGATATTACAATAGTGAAAGAATTACCTACGGACATTAAATCAATTTTCTCAACTCGAATCACTAGTACAGACTTGACTAATGATTTTCCTCCTCCTGATTTGAATTTACTTAAATACTTTGGTAAAGGCTTAAATAAAAAACAAGCTGATAAGGTACAACTGTATAAAGCAGCTATTGTAGTTGATTTTGCTTTTCCTTTGAGTCTTCGTAGTAAGGGATTAATAATTGCTTATGAAAATGCATATGATTTTGCAAAAAATTCCGATGGTTTTATTTGGGACTCTGAAACTAGAGAACTTTTTACTCCAGAAGTATGGAAGAAAAAAAGAATTGATGCATGGACTGACCAAATTCCAATAATAAACTCGCAAATTGTAATACATGCTTATCAAGCAGAAAATGGAGTTAGGGCAATAACTCTTGGAATGGCTAAGTTTGGATTGCCTGATATTGTTGTTGAAAATCTTGCGTGGTCATTAAATTCATCAATGAGTGATTTAATGATTTTGGTAGCTCAATCCATGGTTGAAGGCTTGCAACCTGAAGGAAGTAAACTTACTATAGAGATAGAAAAATTAAAAGATAGCTCATATAAAACCAATTTGATTTCAACTTTAAATGAAAATACCAAAAGAAATTTAATTATTTTTTTTAAATCAGGTGAATGGGAAGAAGGAGATCCTGAGAACTCTCTAATTCAATTACTATTTAATGATTTTGAAGGATCAACAGACAAAGAAAAACAAGTAAAACTACTTTCAAGTATCTTTGGATGGAAAGATGATATTTCGTATGTTGAACATAATAATCAAATTCTTGAAGCAAGCACTAATGCAAAAAAACTACTTCCTAATTTAAAAAAGAAATTTATAAGTGGCTTTGCTCCTGGTGAGTTTCTTTTATTAAAAGCTCCTTTTGAAACACCTGATGGCACTAATGAGTGGATGTGGGTTGAAGTTATGTCTTGGAAAGGTGATATAATTCATGGTTTGTTGAAAAATGAACCTTACAATGTTCCCAATTTAAAAGCAGGTACACAAGTGATAGTTAATCAAGGAGACATATTTGATTATATACATGAATTTTCAGATGGAACTCGTGAAGGTAATAAGACTGGTGATTTAATTAGAAAATACCAATCTAATTAATTATTTAGTATGAAAATCAGAAAAATAAAAGTAAATAAATTCACTCTTAATGATAATGCTAAGTTTAAGGATTCAGTTGCCATCGAATCTCCTTTAGAGATTCGTTTAAGTCATGATGCGAGTAACTTTCAAACACTGGCTATCACTTTATGTACACCGGCTGATATCGAAGATTTGATTTATGGACAGTTGTATACCGAAGGCATTATCGCACACAGAACGGATGTTAAAACGATAATGATTTTTGATAATGAGCTCGGTTTAGTGGCTGAAATAATACTTGTAAAATCAATAAATTATAACAAACACTTAAATAATCATCATGGTATGATTCATGCCAGCTGTGGTTTATGTGGCAAGACTGAAATTGATGACTTGTTGACATTTAAATACCCCAAGTTAAACACAACAGACCAATTCAAAAACAAGTTAAATGCAGAAATTATTTGTTCCTTACCTAATAAATTACTGCAAGCGCAAAAGGCATTTGTGCAAACAGGAGGCCTTCATGCCAGTGCTGTGTTTGATGAGTCTGGTTGTTTGTTAATGGTGAAAGAGGATATTGGCCGGCATAATGCTTTGGATAAGTTGATAGGTTATTGTTTGCAACAGAATTTGTTGCCTTTATCGAATAAAATTATTCTGCTTAGTGGCCGAATTAGTTTTGAGTTGGTGCATAAATCTTTATGTGCTGGCGTAACAACATTAGCCGCTATAGGCGCACCATCTTCATTAAGTGTTGAAATTGCTAATCTAAACAAGTTAAAACTCTTGGGTTTTGTAAAAAAATCTGGTTTCAACCGTTATTAAATTTAATGAGGTCGACTTTACATTATGTTTGAAAAAATAAAAGAACGATTTAAAAAAGCAATAGAAGATGCTAAAAAAAAGCAAATATTGAGCCAAGAACAAATAGCACGTTCTTTTGATGACGACGTTGCAATAAAAACACAATGGACGCCCTTAAAACAAGGTGGAGCTAATTTTAAAACCCATAATTTAATTAAAGTGTCTTCATCGTTATTGAAATACCAGCTATCAATTGGTGCTAAGGTGTTTTTAGGTATTTTTGCTGTTGTTGGTCTAGTGGCTCTTATTGCTGGTATTTATCAAGTAGTTGGAAAAGGAATAAGTAACGGTTGGATTATAGTCTTTTTTGGCATAATATTTTTAATTATTCCAATTTTTTTCTTTAAAATTATGGGTAAGGTTACTATTCTTGACCGATCAATTGGGATGATGTATAAAGGCAATAAACCTCCGAAATTATCTGGTATGCAAGGTGATGGAAAGCTGGTTTATTTGAATGATGTTCATGCTATCCAAATAATTAAAGAATACATCAAAACGGACAAAAACAGTTATTACAGCTATGAGATCAATTTCATCATGAAAGATGCTACACGAGTTAATGTTATAGACTACGGTAATTACAAGCAAATTAAAATAGATGCAATAGAAATAGCACTGTTTATCGGAAAACCATTATGGGATGCAACACAATTTTAAAATGACAATTCAAACAAAAATACTATTATACATTCTCTTGTTCGCCAGTATTTGTGCCTATGGGCAACCACGGGAACGTCCAGAAACGTGGGCAACGCCAATCATAAATGCAGAACTTGAAAATTTTTATAAAGTTTCAGATAAACTTTATCGTTCAGAGCAGCCAGATAAAGCGGCTTTCCAACAATTTCAATCCATGGGAATATATTCGGTTTTGAATTTACGCAAACGCCATAGTGATAGGAATGAAGCAAGAAAAACAAAAATAAAACTCCATCATTTACGCTTAAGTGCCCGTAACCTGACGC
>Ga0256834_1000696_pt1 | contig 23985 bp, 19 predicted proteins | sample 4281140metaG_FD_190536 | JGI IMG/M metagenome (GOLD analysis project Ga0256834, IMG submission 190536) | Hydrothermal vent microbial communities from East Pacific Rise, Pacific Ocean - 4281-140 | ecosystem: Environmental > Aquatic > Marine > Hydrothermal vents | place: Pacific Ocean: East...
CGTAAATGATACCCATAGTGGCAGCCACGCCAAACGCACCGGTGCTCGTCAGGACATCAGTGCTTGCGAGGTGGGACATGAACCCCGTGACCTTTGTTAGAAGGTCTGCGAGTCCGGCCCAGTTCACAGTGATTATTCCGAGGTTGCTGAGGATGAGCAGTGATGCCAGATACAGCCCAGCAACATACATGAGGATCCTCGCCGCTGCTTTGATGGCAATCCCGATTAGTACACCCAAGCAGAATCCGCTTGCACCCAGAACAACTATCCCTGCCGGATCCATATAGATAGTTTAACGGGAAGTATATAATCCATACGGAGAAAAAAGAAAAGAAGAAGAAAAAGAAGAGGTTGGAGAATTACTTGACCTTATGGAAGAACCTGCCACCCTTCTCCAAGAGTGATGCTGTTGGTGCTGGGGCGGGCGTTGCGGTGCTGGTGGTAGTGGTCGTGGAAGACTTCTTCCCGAAGATGTTTATGCCGTAGTAGTTTGCACTGGTGATCAGAGCGACCAGTATGAGAGCATCAATTACTGCCGCCAGCAGGTTGTGTCTGAAAATGTCCGCAGACAGCCCAATAACTTCCAGAATCACAGCGATAACCCACGCATACTTGTTGCCGTTTATGAGGCCAAATGACACCACTATGTTCACCAGACCGCTGGCAAGGAGCAGCAGAGCTATTTTCGCCAGCACGCTGTGCATAACCACTGACACTATCGCCAGAACCACCTGAAACAGCCCTGCCAAGAACACCAGTGCTGCCACTAGTTTTATTCTGGTTGGTGCTTCCTCCACACTCTCTGGTATCAGTCCCATATCCATCACCTAAAAGAGTGTAAGATTGGAAAGATAAATAGTTTGCTTTGATTTTTGCGATTAGGGAATATATTTCTCGTGAACTACCCCTCGCTTACGCAAGGGGCTTCGTGAGGAGGTTGGCCGTGCAGGGGCACGACCCTTATCCTCACAGGCCGGTTCACGCGGCCACTACCGACTATCTCCCGAACGGGAGAATCGCCGGCTACTTTTCTCAATATGTTTAGAGCACCATTTACATCTGCATTCATAACACTTCCGCACCTTCTACAGATGTACAGTCCTCTGTGCTTCCTGTTGTTTCTGTTTGTGTCTCCACACCTAGCACAGGTCTGAGAGGTGTAGGATTCATCAACTTCGTGATACTTTATTCCATAATATTCACACTTAGAGCGGAGTTTCTGCTTGAAGAGACCATACGGGATGTACTGGAAGTTCTGGTTGTTTATTTTGCCTAGATTAAGGTGCTGTTTGATGTTCTTCAGTTCTCCTACTACTACGTTGCCAATCTTGTGTGCAAGGCAGAACTTCACGATGTAGTTCACTGCCTGGTTCATGAAGTTGTTCACTACATTTCTACGCTTCCTCAGCAACCAAGCCATCTTTCTACCCATTTTGATTCCTTGCTTGGAATAGACCGACTGGAGTTTAGCCTTCTTTGCGTTCCACCACCGGTTGAAAGACTTCAAGCCCTTGCCTTCGATTATGAAGGCAGGCCCGGTGGTGGAGACACAGGTGGCGAAGTTGTTCAGGCCCAAGTCGATAGATAGCCCTTTTCCGTCATCTAAATCTGCTTTCACCGGAGTAACTTCATACACATACTCTATCTCAAACCATCTGGCTCTACACCTTGGTAGAATCCTCACCTCCTTTATTCTCTTACCCCCAATGTGGGGAGGTAGCTTGAACTCCAGAAATCTAACCCCGTACTTCCTGGTGAAACTCCTTCCCAGAGACAACCTTATCCTGTCACCAATTACCTTAAAGGACTGGCTCGGGAAAATGAGGGGAAAGAACCCGTCCTTTGGCAGGTACTTTGGTGGGTGTACTGGTCTGTTGTAGTTCCCCTTCTTCCTCTCCCTGAGGACATGGAAGAAAGATTTCATGTTCCTGTCTACGACTTTCATGGTTTGCTGAGCCACCTGGGATGGGAGAAGTTTGTAGTTCTCGTTGTGCTTGACCAAGTGGTATGCCTGTTCATAAGGGAGATATGTCCCGTTCAAGAAGTAGTACTGCCTGACTGTGTAGAGGGTGAAGTTGTAGAGGTTCTTGGAGAGACGGGTGAGAGTGCGGAGAATCTTGTATGTTTTCTTATCAGTTCGTATGTGGTTCTTCTGGGTTAGGTACATTTATTGTGTGTTTGATAGTAGGTTATTTAAGGTTTGCCCGCCCGCTTCTCTCAAATACTAAAATATATTGCTTTCGCCATCACTTCACCCTCCTGAAGTACCTGCTCTTCCTGAAAAGTGTGGCAGTGCACCGCCTGTTCCCCAGTACCATCAGCACGGGATACGACATCAAGATGATGTAGAAGATTACCATGTCTCCGTAGAGCACAGTCGACGGGACATGCGTGAAGTAGTCGAACACCACCATCGCAAACGCAAGCCCGGCAGCAGACATCCAAGCGTGAGTAGTTCCAAGCAGCACATCTTTTGACAGGATGTAGTAGTAATGCAGGGTAAACAGGGCCGACACCACGATAACCGTGAGCAGCAAGCTGTTGTAGAAGTAGAGAGTGTTCCGGTACATCAGCACCCAGCACAGTGTGTTGTAGATGCCCAGCAGCAGGATCGTGAAGAACAGCAGCTTGTTTACAGTAGGTGCCCTCTCCACTTCCTCGATTGCGTCGAACGCTTCGAGCTCCATGATAACAGTACCCTCAAAAAGGTAAAAAAGATTACTGGGCCTCCACCTCGATCCGGTAGTCTCTCAGAACGGCCCTCCTCCTCGTTGCGTGCTTCTCCTCTATAGTCCCCTGTGCGACCACTTCGTACACCTTCGCCACCTTTCCCGGATAATACCTGATTACCCTGCCTATTCTCTGGATGAGCTGTCTCTCTGTGCTGCTGCCGGACAGGATTATGGCGACTTCTGCGTCCGGAACATCAACACCCTCATCGAGGACTGTCGTGCTCACGAGACAGGTCACCTTGCCGTTCTTGAACTTCTCGAAGGCGGTGTCCCTCTCCTTTGCTGGTGTGTTGCCCATTATGAGTGCTACCTTGTCTTTCCCGAGGACTTTCTTTGCCACCTTGTACGCCTGCTTTGCCTGATCAACATACTGCGTGAAAACGAGAGTCTTTGCGTTGGAGTGTTTCTTCAGGATGTTTTCCAGCACGAGGTACTTCTTAGACGCCATGAGGGCTATTTTCATCCTCTTCTGTACTCTGTTTCCTTCCTCGTCGCTCGCCTTGAGATACTCGTTGTACTCCTTATCGGTGAGTGGAACCATGATCGTCTTGAAGACTAACGGGGAAGCGAGCTTGAGCCTCACCAGCTCTGCGTACACTGCCTTGTAGACCATCTTCCCGACTGAGAAGAAGATCAAAGCCTCATTTCTGTCAGTCCTCTGTGGGGTTGCTGAGAGTCCGAGTCTCTTTCTCGCTTTAATGTTGAACGCTACTTTTCTGAAAGTCTCTGCTGGAACATGATGGCAGTTGTGCACGACAAATCCGTTTGCAATGTAAGTGTGGTCTACTTCTACAGTTAAGTCATACACATAGTCTTGTACATCATAGACTTGTGAATATATGGGCTCACTAAATTCATGAATTTCCTTATTTCCGACTGTTTCTGAATGCTCAGAACAAGCTCTCTTTTCGTATCGTATATCTTGGATTTGACTGACCATTTGCTTTCTAACCAATCTTTCAGCAAATTTGCTTCTTCTTGATCCATCCTCCCCAAACTGAAACGCACTATCCCTCGGGTATATGTTCCATCGTCCATGTACCAAACAGCCACAGACATGGGGTGATCTATTAGCTCCAGCCATTTCATAGTGACTGTTCTCCTGTTGTTCGGATAGATTATCTTGTACAGCTCCGTTAGACAGGGCAAGCACTGGGTATGGAACATTACTATTTTGTCCCCATACCCTTTGTTTGTTCGAATCTCTGGCTCCATACTTATTAGATTTCTCAAGACTTTGTACTTCCACATAGCGTACTCGTACTGGGATATAGCATGGCGTATGCACAGTCGTACATTCTTGCTCCTTTTGTTTGGATATTGTAAGCTCCCGTCCCCCAATAGTGTCCCGAGCACCAACCTCTTTTGCATAGATGTTAATACTATTCCCATCCTCCATTGCTCTCTGTGCTCCATGCTTTTCCTGTGCACCTTCTTCCACCGTTCTGGGTCTGTTCGCTTCAGATGTTTCTTTGCTACTTCCTTGTTCCTCTCGGGATAATAGTGTGCCGTTACCATATGCCCTCCCAACGCAGAAATACTCGGAAACTCCTTCAGGCAGATGTAGCATTGTGTCGGCTTCAACTTTATTTTGTGCACATTTACAAGATGCTTCCTTATCGCCACCACTTCCTTCCCACATATCGGGCAAATATGCCTCCTTTTCACACCCATACCATATCACCTCATCCAAATTCGTTAATTTTCCAGCCTCTTTCCAACCATCTGTGGTCAAGATTTTGTGATCCTCTGTACACACGACTTCAGCCCCATTGCTCAGCATGACTTTTACCATTCTTTTTACAGCTGGTTTCTTGTGCCATGCCAATACTCTCCTCCACTGCCCCGTATGTGTCAGCACTCTCACCGGTAGTCTGTTCTCGACGATGTCCCCGATTTTCATCCACCCTCTGTCTGTCAGCACCAGCGTATCGTAAGTGAAGCACTCGTCAAAGATGACAAAATCAAATCTATCCTTCAATCTTTCAATCTCGTTAACCGCTGAGTTGTAAATTGCAACAGTTATCGGGCGGATGTCTTTGCTCCCACCACCCAGAATCCCCGCTTCAACACCCAGAACCTTGCGAATCGTGTTTCTCCACTGCCTCGCCAGCTCAATAGTGGGAACACATATCAGAGTGGGCACATGGATGAGCTGGAGTGCTGCGAGGGCTATGATGGTCTTTCCACCGCCAGTCGGAACCACCACGACACCCTTGCAGTTGTTGTTCAGCCATGCTCTCACAGCCTCTTCCTGAAACGGGTAGAGCTTCAGCCTGAAGTCGGGCTTTGGAATGTCTTTCTTAACCCACCCTACCTTGTCGATGACTGCTTCAAACCCGAGCTTCCGGCAAGCTTCATACAGATGATCTACAGCAAAATACGGTATTCTGTACACTCCGAGAGTCTTGTCGTAGTGGATTACCCTCATCCTGTGCTCTATCAGGTCTCCGTTTTTATCAGTCGTGAAATATACAGTGGAGAGCTCGTCGTAGAGGATTTTTCGTTCCACTGGATCGAGCCTTCTGCCAAACCTGACAATGATGTCCTCTCCCGAGTCTTCCAAGAGGATACTATCTTTAAGCATCCTGTATTTCTCAGCCTCCTCAAAAACGAGCTTCTTGATCTCGTGCAGGTACTCGACATGCCTGTCCCCGTAGATGAGTCCCAGAGAGTCCATGAACCTGAGGAGTTCGGGGACGAACCTCACCTCGCTTATATCGTTCTCAACCACCCAGTTTGCCACCCTGTCAATCCTCAAGACGAGTTTCTTGTTCTCCCACTTGAACACCCTCATTGCGAGCTTCCACTGGTCTTCACTCAGCCTTCTGAGAGGGATTGTTGCGAAGATGTTTTCGTCGAGAAGGGCTTCGAGCTGCTGCAAGACTTTTTTCTTCTTGCTCGTTGTTTCCTCCTCTACGGCCTTGGACAACACCTTCATGACATGGGAAGTGTCCTCGTCGAACACCTTTGCGAGGAGGACTGCTGCTGCTTCGATGTCATCCTTTTTGATTGGTCGGAGAACCCAAGCCTTGTTCTTTGGATCCCACCTGAAGAACTGTTTGAGTTCTTCCTTGACCGACATTATCTCGTCCCAGTCCGCTGGCTTGGTGTAGGTATTCCCGGCGATGACGGTGAGTGTCGGCATTAGAATCCCCTCCTTCTCGCTATTTTTAACCCCACCTCAATCGCCTCATCCAAAGAGGTGTAGTCGCTGAGGATGTCTGCGTACTCCTGTATAAGGAGGAGTCGTCGCTGAGCCACAGAGTGGATGTAGCAGACGGCAAAAACAGCTAACCTATCTAACTTCGTCATAATGGGTAGTGTGTATCAAAAGTATAAAAAGGTTTTGGAAAAAGCTAGAAGAAGAGCTCTTCTATCTTCTTGTATATCCTAAGTTCTTTATCCTCTCTAGAATCCCCTCTGAGAGCCAATCATTATTTACAAACATGTACTCGTCCTTGGCCATAATACCACCAACAAGAGGTTGACACACTCTAAGAAATAGTTTTCGCAAACCCGCTAAAAAAATAAGAAAAAATTGGAGAATTACTTGAACTTCTGGAAGTACCTGCCTTTTCCTCTCTTGTAGCCGATCTTTGCCGCTCCGAAGCTGTCTCTTCCTTCTCCATCGACTCTCTTGAAGTACCTGCCCTTTCTCGGTGGTCTGATCGTGAGCAGGTGTCTGAGCAACACCAGTACAACTACCACAACCAAGAACACCAGTACCAGCACTATCCATGACGGGAACCCGAATATCGTCACTGTGAAGGTCTTGGTGTTGTCCTTCTGATACACATCGTTCATCTCATTGACATAGGCCATCCATGTGTGCTGCTCAGAGATCTTGCTGTGTATGCTGGGCACCTTCACCGACACGACGAAGGACTGTATGGGTGCTGTTATGTTGATTGGCGTATCACCAATCGATTCGTTCCCAGCCGTCAGGTCTATGATTGCTATCGTTCCGCTGACATTGACATAGTTGCTTCTGACTGTAACTCTGACTGGTACCACTGCTCCGGCTGAGACGGCAAGGCTCTGAACATACACGGCTTCGCACTGTGCGTCTGGGCTGAGTGGAATTACGACTGAGAAGTTGTTGTTGTCTGGTGATAGGTCATAGGTGTTGTTGATCGAAGCGTTCACGACCACCTTATCTGTCCACGGGAGCTGCATGGTGTAGTTGTACCATATTGTGGTAACCTGCCCAAGCGAGTTCAGCGTTGTGGTTCTGGACTGTATTGTCTTCATCCTGTGCTTTCCGACCATGTCTGTGCGGATCCTGTAATCAACATGGATATCCGGCACATGCACACCCTTGGGCACATGCACTCCTATGCAGACCTTGATTGTATCTCCTGGCAACAGCCCAAATTCAGTCTTCTGCTTGACGGGGAACCACACTATCGTCGGATAGATGTCTATCCACGGCCGGAATGTGACCACATTGCCCACAGCCATGTTGTTGTACGGGTTGGTGTCGTACTCGTACTTCGTTATCTTGCAGAACACCTGACAGGTTGTGAAGTTGCTCACATTGACTGGTATGAACTCTCTGACTCTCTGGAATCCTTTGTGGAGGTGGACTGTAAAGGTTCCTGAGGCAACGGTCTCATTGGTCTTGGTGTTCACCAACCACACTTCAAATGTTATGTTTTGTGGAACATTTGTGTAGAACCAGCTGTCCACGCTGTGGTAGACTGGGGCCATCTTAAGCCCCTGTGGAATCTCTCCAAGACCCATGTGTATCCAGATCGAGACATTGTTCACGGCCACCTCTGGTTCGAAGTACTTCGAGTTGATTGGCAGCGTGAATGGTATGATGAGTGGGTGATCTACAAACACGGTCTTCTGAGAGGTATAGTTTGCTGATGTGTATGTTACATTTATGGTCAGGTTGTAGTACTCAGGCACATAAGTGTAAGCGTATCCTGTGCCATCAGTCTCAACAGTGCTGATGATCGCTCCCGTCGTGGTGTTCAAGAACTTGACAGTCGCACCTTGTACCGGCATTCCGTTCAAGTACTGAACGACAACCTCTACTGGGAGCAAATAGGTGTGGTTGGTTGTGTTGTACAGAATTGGCATGTTTGTCCATCCGGTCGTGTTGTTCTTTCCGACTGGAAGTGGTGGAGCTCCTGGTGGTGTGCCATTACCTGTCGTTCCATTTGGAGCAACCCAGGTCGGGTTCGGATTGGTTCCGTTCGGCGGCAGGATGACATAGTTCCCATTCACGGGCAGCAGATACACATTGAAGGTCATGTTCGTGTACGCAAGCACACCAGTCTTCTTGGTGTAATATCCTGTTGCACTGACCACGACGCTGTGGTATCCAGAGGTCGTGGAGATGTTGACTAAACCAGCAGCATTGGTAGTGTAAGTGCTGGAGTTGTCGAACACAACCTTTGCACCAGCAACTGGAGAGTGTGTCTGTGCGTTCATGACATCTATTGTGAGAACAATTGGCTTTGTCTTAGTGAGTGTTGACGGCGGGTAGTACACGAGAGAGTCCTCGTCGTTTGTCTTCACACTGTCATATTCTGCTTTAGTGATCTTACCCACCAGCTTGACATATCCAACCTTGCCGAGTGCGTACTGGTGTATTGCTTCGCCGACATACTTCTGTATGTCCCACTCCTTGTAAGTTGATCCGTTTGCTCCGACTCTCAGTGCGAAGTCGTAAGTGTGGGTGTCAACAGTGTGGAACTGGTGGTTCTGCTGGTCTTCGTAACCGACTATCACTTGCAGGTACCCGTATACTGTCTGCGGTCTGGATGAGTTGATTATTACTCTGGCGTGCCTCGGGAGTGTGCTGGAGAGTGTCGTTCCGTTGAACATGACATGTATAGATACGTCCCCCATCACAACTGGCGGGGGCTCATACCAGTACTGTATCCAGTACCTCTTCTGCGGCTCCATCAGACCTGCGTTGTGCGGGTCTATCAGCCTGAGATCTTTCTTTGTGGTGGTTCCATAGTAATACCTCCAGCCTGTTGGTGAGCTGGAGTCTGGCAGCTTCCCCATAAAGCTCATGTAAGGTGTCATGTTGACTGGCTCATTACCATGTGTTGTGTAGACTGTCTCATAAGCGTCGACCATCTTGTAAGGCATGCTGATAAACATTATCTTACTCTCATTGAAGCAATACTTCCAAGAGTATGTGAAGTTCGTCTCATACAGCCCTGGTTTGTCATTGTGCAGTGGAGCAATAAGCTGTGACCTTATAGAGGTCGTCATTGCGGCGTAATATGGTTTGTGTACTTGTATCGTAACATACTGACACTTCGCAGGAAGCACGAACGAGGCCACTGCTCCCTCAGACGAAGGGGTTAAATTAACTGGAACGCCGTTTATGTACACTGGATTAAGTATATCACAAATATCTCTCGGATTCGTAATCGTCTGGGCTGGGATAACTCCCTGTGCGTGAATACCATAGCACTTGACCACGGTTATGACTTGGAACTTGAACCCGCCAGTAACCCAATCCCACAGGTTTGTTCTCCCAGTTGTGAGTGTTGCTATGTACAGGTGGACTCTGGTGAGCTTGAGCTTGCTGAGTGATGCACCGTACTTCGCCAGAAGTGCTGAGTATGCCTGCTTTATGTCGACGAGCTTCTCAAGCTCGTTTCTCGGGAGGTGTGCGAGCGTTTGCAGGTACTCTTGTTTATTAGTACCAACTATCTTCACTTGTATGACGTAATTCTTGAACCCTGCCTTGTTCAAGACATCCTCTGCATAACCCATCCACTTTTTGACATTTGCATCTCCTGGGAGAACCAGCGTTACTGCTGTGTACTTGTTTCCGACATTGTCTGTGAATTCTGGTGCGACCATTAAGTAAGTCTGCATCTGTGTGGAGTGCAAGGCGTTCATGTTCAGGAAGTACCCCGCCACTCCATCGACCACGGTCGCAATACCGACTATCGGTGAGACTTTGGTCAGCACAGTATTGGCGACTCTCCCAGCACCCAGCAGTTCAACATCCGTTGCTGCCTGATCGGGTATCTGATCCACGACGAGTCTGGGTGCATACTTCAGCAGAGCCTTCCACAGCAGAGGCCCGACGATCGATCCGCCGATGCCTATTCCAAACTCATTGAACTCAAATCCCAAGAACTTTCCAAGAGTGTACTCTGGCACTATTGTACCATAGGCGATGGTGTAGTTGAGGTAAAGCTTGGACATCTGCGAAATCGGGATTTTCGTCGTGAGCGGAATCTGTATGTCTATTGCACTTCCAACATTTGCCTCTGCGATGTACGGTGCCCATGGCTTCAGCTCATGGTATCTCACATAGTTGATTACACTGGGGTCTGGGTTACCTGATGGAGTAGATCCCTCTACGACCTTCTGGTCAGTTACGATACCGTTGCCGGGTATGCTCGTGTACTGGAAGGTTTTTATGAGTCCTCTCTTGTACATCTCCCACAGTCTTCCATTTCCAATCACTGGATCTGTTATCAGGTTTAGAGACTGCTTCTTAGAATAAATCTGTCCGATAATTACTTTCCCAGACAACGCTCTCATGACATATCCATACTTACCTGTGTCGCTCGGTATTTTGTAAACGACTGGTGACCCAAGGTACACATCCTTCGCACCATGGTATATCTGGACATTGCCTTCATACACTATTGCAGGTATATCCAAGAGGTAGTTGATTTGGTATACAGTGTCGCCCAGAACACACAGCGACCCTCCGGGGTTTACTGCGGCAAGCCTCCCTGAGAAAGACCCGTTGAAACCTACAAGCCGCAGTTCGTGGGTGTTCTTGTTGTAGAAGATCAACCCACCAGGGAGTGGGAGTATTTCAACGCACCCTTCTTTAGATATTACCTCCATAGACCTCGGCTGTGTCGTCTCTGATGGTAATGTCAAAGTATAGTTCAGAGTTTTTATGAGTGTTAAACTATCTCCATCATGCTTCCAGATTTCCAAAGCAACAGGCAATGGCTCGCCCCAAGGATCGGAATTGCCTTTATTGTCAAGTACCTTCAGCAGGAAGACATACCGACCATCCAGTGTGCTCAGTCCTGCAATATATATTGGGTGAGCAACAACGGAAGAATACCTTTTGATTGGAAGTCCAGTGTACGGATTTGCCGAATGTGCTGACAGATCTAACAGGCACAAGTCGTTGGTTCTGGCGTTGCTTGCCATCACCCAGTAATTTGGATACACAGGGACTTCTATATCTGCGTCGTATATCTTCGTCTGCTGTGTGAAGAATATTTCGCTACCATTTATTACATCTCCAGTTATCTTTGAAGTGGGTATAAACATTATGTCTCCGGCATAAGGCGGAGCCAATGGTGATGACAAGTTTAGTGTATAGCCGTCCGGTGTCACCAGAGTGTAATTTATTGGGCTCAAAAACTCGCCAGTTACTGCAAACACCCAGCTACCTCCAACATTGGCACAGTATATGTCATCGAAGTATCCGTGGACTGGCAGTTTGTAATCGGGATATGATGCGTTCAGGATCTTGGAAAGCCCCGAATGAGAGATTACTTCGGACGGTTGACCCTTGCTGAAATAACCATAGCTAACAACTCGTGTCGTACCATTGGTATACACATACCTAGTGCTGTAGGCCCCTACGGCGTAAGTGCCATTTGGATACACAGTCAAGGGGTACAAGTATAAGTTCTCTGCCGTGCTACTCTGTGATGCTACCCCTGCTGGGCACAGCACTACAGATGCTAAAGACCCCTGATATGCCGCAAATGTCTGGAAGATGTGTATATGTCCATCAGAATCTACTGTGAATAGAGCTGCTTTGCCAGCCGGTGGAGTGTAAGAATCAACAGTGCTTACTGTGTTTAAGTTAACGGTTTCCACAGTAGATATTGTGACAAACAGGTTGTCCTGCGGGTCATAGAACAAGGGTGTTCTTGCTGTAGTTCCTGTGCTAACTACCATGATGTTCGTGTATGGCATAAATGCACTTCCAGCTCCGCTTACTTTGTAGACTGGAGATAGTGAAATCAAAATCTTGCTATTGTTGAAAGCCTCCTCAGGATTTGGTGTAACTGGTACTCCTGTTGTCGGCACTGATTTTAAGGAAACTATCTTACCTTGTGGATTCACCAGAATGTTCTGCCTAATGGGTGTTCCTTTTATAGATGTTAATGTCACCGCATTCGCTGGAGCTAGCACTGCTGCGATAATTAACAGCACTAGCAGCAACCATTTTTTCATCGTCTCACCTCACAGGAAGGTGAATCTAAAAGATATTTAATTTTTCGTAAGGCCGCACAGGCGGAAAAAATAAAAGCATCTTTTACTTAATAGACATACGGAGGAGAGAGCATGCGGTCTAGAGGGATTGTCTTGGTTGTGGCTGTAGTACTACTGCTAATGACAGTGGCCGGATCAAACGCCCTCGTGCTGGATAACGGAGGGAGCGGCTACTGGCGAATCAAAGATGTGTTTCCTCTCACAGCACCCATTACAGGATATGCCCAGTATATGATTAAGATAAATGGCAGCACGATCCAAATCTGCAACTCCACAGGATACTTGAAAGCAACGCTGAATGATCCTTCATTCTGGAACTATGTCAACAAGAGCGGTGCAGATATAAGGCTAGCAAACCAGTCAACGCAGTTGTACTTCTGGATCAGCGATTTCAACTCAACGACTCAGACAGCGACAATATGGGTAAATGTAACACCTGGCACAGATGAAATAGATATGTACTACGGAAATCCTTCTGCAACACCCAGCACATATGACAATGGCAGCAAAGTGTTCTTGTTCTATGACGATTTCAGCACGAACACTATTGGTACCAAGTGGACAGCCCTGCTTGGTACATGGACAATATCCAATGGAGCATTATATGTCTCCACATCATACACCTCAGCTCCAGGAAATATTATAGAGAGCTCATTCTCCGGAACTGACTATGTCGCATATGTGAAGGGCATGCCAGGGTCTGCGGAGTTTGGAGCTGTTGTAAATATGCAGAGTACATCCTATTTCGGATATGCTGGTGTTGTGTACAGTGCCGGATATTTAATTGAAGTTGACTACTGGAATGGTGCTTGGAGTACTGGAACTTATATTGCTGGAACAGTCGGAGAGTATCAGACATACACGATGAGGGTAATAGTAAATGGAACTAAGGTTATAGCAACGAACTTAAACACAGGAAGTACCGTAAGTGAGACTCTTGCGTATTCATCTGGTTACTTTGGACTACACAATGCTGCGTCCCCAACAGTCCCTGCAAAATTCTACTTAGTGTATATAGCTGGCTTGGCTGATCCTGCCACATTCGGCACACCATATTCTACGACCACTGGCAAGACGATATTTACAGCTGCAATAACCAATATTACGTACAATTCATACGACATTACTGGAAAACTCATGATTAACAACAGTACAGCACTGTTAACTCCAGAATTTGTATATGTCCCATCCAATACATCCGCAACAGGATATTTAGCTACAGGAGAAATAACAGTCCCTGGTGCGGCAAACATAACGATATATCTCGACTCCAACCTTACTTTGAACCAAGTAGTATGCAATGGGACGCTTGTAACACCTAACTACTTGGGAACATACACAACATCCACTGGTGAGGTTTTCAACGTCTACAACTTCACATCACCATCCGCAGGCTTGCTGGTCGTTACAGCGAATACAACACCAGTGTGTATAGAATACGATGAAAGCCTGATACGCTTGGCAGACATCCCAACATTACAGATAATACAGCAGATGAGTGTGAACAATGTAAACACCACCTATGGTGCAAACATAACTGTCTACCTCAACAGCAAACTATCCACAGAGGATGTGATATACAATGGAACATCTATACTTGCCAACCTGACATACTTGGGAACAGCTACAAAGAACGGGCAGACATACAAAGAATATTGCATCACTGAATATCAAGATGGTATCCTCAATATATCCCAAACTACGCCTAACCTAGCTTACAACACCACAATATATGCAGATGGTGTACCAGCTACTTTTGCTATTACTGGTGAGCCTATAAAGATCGTTACACCTGCAACAGCAAACATAACAGTTAATAATGTTGAGTACACTAACACAAACACAGTATCTAAAACATTTTTCACACCTTGTACAGTAGACATTGCAGTGTATATATTCAATGAAACCTCTTTGCAGTTTGGATACCATCTGATAACATACTTGGTGAAGTGGGGAGAAGTGAATGTCAGCATAATAGGATGTGACAACAATAGCTGGAGTCTTCCAATTGGAATCTACAACATAAACTACTCAAAAGTATGCACAAATCCGCACGCACTATTAGCAGGATGGAATAAGTTGACAGTATATTACCTTGGATTACCGGTTAAAGAGTATACTTTTTACCTAAATCACACAAACAATGGGCAACAAATCAACTTGTCTATTAACGCTACCAAAATGTCCAGCCCATGCTACAACATGACTGTAGTCTCACCCACCCAGTTCAAAGTAACCAACCTGCATAAAATAATCCCATTTGGAAAGTTTGCAGTAAACCACAGCAGTGAAGTAATTATCAAATTCACAAACAATGCTCCCGTAACTGTCACTGTGACAGGAGGCAGCTACACATACTATGCACCGTATCTCTACATCTACGGTGCTGGGAATGCGACAGTAACATCATACTACAATCTGAAACTAGACGCAGAAAGTGCTCTTGGAGTGCCCATGAATATAACAGTAAATGTGAACGGTGAAAAAGTACCAGTGTATGGTTCCACCAATAAGGTTATGCCAGTAGACCACTACATTCTTGAGTTTCCACAATCACCATATGGGTTCCTGCTCAAGAACAGTTCACTCGAGCATATCAGGCTAAACCTCACCACCAATTCTGAGCTGCCAACCGCAGTTTACAAAGTTCCAACACATTTGGAGATTTCAGCATACAAGATCAACACAACCTCATTTAAATTCCCGTTCTTGCCGATACCAATCCCATTCGCCAGACCCAGTGATATAGGGGGAGATACTTTCACAGCATGCATATCTGGTACTTTGTACAACTGGTATAGTTCACCAGTCCCAGATGCAAATATAACCATAAAAATAACATCTATGAAAACAGGATACACCGTAACCAAGACAGTAAACACGGGAAGCTCAGGGTCGTTCACGGCTGAATTTAATGTCAGCACAGGTGTCAACTATACAATTACTGCCGAATATGCTGGGTCTCCAGTATACATAGGGTGCAAGAAAGAACTAGAAGTTGCAGGAGGAGCACTTCCGCCAGCACCACAGAAGAAAGTGAATGCTGCTGTGATAATCGTCGCTGCAACAATAACAGTAGTGTGTGCCGGAGTTGCTGCCGCAGTATACTTTATGAGAAAGAAGAGACTGACCAAGGCGATGATTCAGCTCGAAAAGAAGAGCAAGTACTTTAAAAGAGTTAAAAAAGATTAAATAAATTTTTTAATTTTTTACCTCACTAATAGTGGTTCACCCCTCATCCATTTCACTGTTGTTTTGAGTCGGTAGTTTTACCCAAGAAACATTATACCCTGATACTTTTCTGAGAAACAAAGCAGTCACATTATACTGTGTCCCATTTATGATTACCTTCTCCAGTTTCTGCTGTCTAAACACTAGCGTAGCGTCGATATTCGTTTTCATAAATGGGGTTGTATTGTTGGCATCAATTATTGCCATGTATACTTTTCCATCTTTGGAATATACAATCCCTACGCTGTTCTTGAAGAACAGAATATTGTTTATTGGTATTTTAGTGTGTACTTTATTTTGAGAACACCCAGCCACTGCCACTGCTAATAGGATCAGTGCCACAATCCATGCTCTTTTAACTCTTTTATCCACCATGGCTTCCACCACCTCGTAAACTTAACAGACACATTCTTTCCAATCGTCACGACTTTCAATATCTTGAAATAGGTGTTGTTGATGTACATCTGTGTCCCGTTAATATATACTTTAGATTGGTGATATATTATCCTCAATACATCATGGGTCGTGTTCACCGTCTTGTTAACCCAGTACTGGTGTGTTACATTACCATCTCTTGTTATGATTATTAGAGGGTGTATTGTCTGGTACCCCCACCCAACTCTCCCACCCACCAGCCGTTCTTGCGTCCAGTTAACTGGTGGCTGCCGATAGGTTGTTCCGTTCGTATTGTTCGCACTGGGGTTAATCACCCTGACCGTGATGTTTTGCGACCCATTCAAGACTGTCTCATTACCCAAAGGTACTGGCGGGACTTTGAACAGATCATTGCTACTGTGTGTAGAACAACCCGCGAGAGCTGCCGAGAGCAACACCACCAGAACCACTAAAGCTTTTTTCAATGTTTCACCTCCGGCATATTCTCAAGAGTTGATTTTACCGACCAGTTAACAACATCATACACTCTATCGTTCTGTACGACTTTGCTCGGAATGCCTCTATAGAAGACAACGCAGATTTTATCGTTAGTAAGTCTCCCACTAATGTTGAGAGTGTATACCTTCGTTCCAACCGAAACTGATACCACTGTCATATTTCCCGTGTGTGTGAGCTTCAGAGGTTTCTCACAAGCCACTGTCGGCTGGCTGATGAAGTATGCAATCACTGCTGCGAGTATGACAATAATCAGGACTTTTACTTCTGCCCTCATGTCTTACCCCTCCTTTCCAGATTATCGAGCTTCTCCCTCAACTCATTTAATACTGCAAGAATCTCATGCAACTCCTTTGCACGGATGTCTGTCAAGTCTCTGCGTATAAGATTCCCGTGCTTGTATGCCTGCTCATTGATGAATGCGTAGTGTGATGGCATCACTATAAAGTACTCTACGGCAGCGACAGTCAAGACCACTACTGCGATTAGGATTATAAACTCCAAGAAGTTGATGTGGAGGAAATGACGAATAGTAGTGTAGTATGCCGTTGCTGCAAGCAGAGTCATGTTGATTAAACCAATATACGGGCTGATTCTGGCATACAGGTCTTTCAGCATCCCGATTTCTTTGATAGCTATTTGACGCATAAGTTAACGAAAAAGAGAGAGTATTTAAAAATTGCTAAAAAAATAAGGAGAAGCTTCAGTTCACTTTTGGTGGGTACCCCAAGACATCCCACCAGTTTACACTGTAATACCCCCACAGCTGCTTCGCTTGATAGATGTTATGAGCCACTTCAAACTTGATGAGCTTTCCACCGGGTGATACTGGTTCTCTCGGCCCCAGCATGATTAACTGTTTCCCGTGAAATCCCATAGACAGTCTTGTAGGGTCAACATAGACTACTCCGTTTAATGTATACACCTTGTCAAAGGCGTGCCCAATAGTCTTTCCATTATAATTCCAATAAACCGTTATAATATCTGTCTTGAATCCATGGTTCTCGAGATACCATTCAAGCCAAGCTGCAAAGTGAGAACATACAAATTTTCCCAGAGTGTACTTATGCGGGCACTTCAGCCCATCGAGCAGCTTAATCAGGTTGTTGTAAGTTGGCTTGCACTTCTTGAAGGGATAGTGGTAATAGTTCTTTGGTATAGCAAACTTTGGCTTGTTGTTGTTAACGATGTATGCTGTTATGGCTGTCGGTGCCGCTAGTTTTGGAGAGTGTTTTTGTGCTGGCTTAGGTGTGGTGGCTGGTGTGGGTGTTGGTAAAGGTGCTGATACGACTACAGCATTTGGTGGGAGAGAATATGACTTCTGAATGGGGGTTTCGTGCGAGAGAATGTAGCCATAAGTGAGCATTCCCGCTGAGAGAATAATCCCAACCACAATAAACACATACCACGCCCTCATAATATATAGTTTGTATCGAAAGTATATAAAGGATTTGGAAAAAATGTGATGGAGCTACTTTACTCTACCAAAATACCTACCCCGTCGTTCGAGCTGTACTATCGCAGACCTCACTTGGTGTCTGAAAAAGAGATACACGGCAAGGAGTGCAGTAGACAGAAGTGTCAGAGCAATAAATACCCACAAGTACCCTAAATACACTGGTGAAGTCACTCCACTTATGGCTACAAATGTATACTCTGACCCATTCATGAATGGTGTTAGAGTCATGTTTAGTTCACCGTTCTTAACAATCGCCCCTGACAATACTAGCTTCCCATTTAGATATATATCTACATACTTCACATCCAATGGGGCCTGAATTACCACCGATTTCCCAATAACCACTCCTTTTTCAAATTTGATCTGCAACACAGTCTGATTTGTGTGTGTTGGTTTCCTGATGTATTTCTCCAAACAAACATAGATTGTCTTGTTCATGTAATTCCTCAACTTTACTTGTGTCTCCACTGATTCGGTTGAGAAAACTGTTTTGTTTCCGACCAATATGTTACCACCCACGAATAACCCATTACAATAAGTATATCCGGTTACACTGTAACTTTTTGAGACTCCAAATGCTTTATCACATACATTCACGCATATGTGATATATGTCTGGCCTATTGTCAGGTACTTTAAGGTATATGTACCAATATCCGCCATGTTTTGATATTGTTGTCAGTCCTACTTCCTTACCAGTATAATCTTTTGAGGTTACACGCACTGCTGGCTTCACGAGATCGCCCATCCTGCAAACCACAATGTTGAATTTATGGTCATCAAGTTTAGAGAATTTGTTCTGCAACAAGCTAGCAGGGTCATCGTATGTTATAACAATTGGCCCGCTTTTTTCACCAGTCCATCCATTATGTTCCCCAATTACTAGGCAAGTGTTATTTAGATATACGAATGGATTAATTATGTATGATGTCTTTGAACTCATCGATCCAATACATGTGCTCGTCCGATTTTCTAGAGAATACAAATAAACTTTGGTACCGTTCAGTGCATGCCAGTAGCCGTTTATGCTGTATATTAAAATCGCAAGATTTCCATTTGGCATTTTATGATAAGTCACTTTTACACCAAATGACCCATACGGTATGTTCGTCTGGATGTGTTCACTGCTGGATCCATTAAACACAATCAAGTCTACCTTCCCTGTTGTTCCATTACAATACGCAATTACTAGTTCATTTACCCTTGGCTCCCAGAAGGCGTCCCCCGCCCACGCCCACGGATCAACATTTTCCAGATTAGATACTACATTCAGGTGTACCATCACTTTACTAAAACTCCCAGCAGTTGTATTATACTTCCACAACCCAAAACTCGTCCTATTTTTACCAAAGGCATACAATGTACCATTCAATATTGCAAACCTGTCCATGCCAAAGTGATAGGGGTTCTCCCAAATCCTGCTCCACGCACTGGCATTGTTCCACTGACTGACTGGAACCCGCCAAACACCACCACCATCTGGATATATTGTCGCCCAAGTCCCCCCACCATGAACTCTCTCTCCGACAAATAGATCTCCATGATATATTATCACAGACATTAATTCATTTGCATCACCTGTATTCGGCAATCGGATGAAACTCACAGTATTATTATTGAGATACCATTTAAATACCACACTCCTAAAAGCATATCCATCAAAATACTGGCCACACAGAAACAGGCAATTCTCTTTAGAGTAATACCACCCACCCCATGTTGTGAACCTGTGGGAGTAATCGCCATAAACTATGTGTACTTTATTTCCGCGTTGGAAGTATAGTTCCGCCGCTGAATTTACATTTAACAGCCTGTACCCATACAATGTTCCATTCTTTACAATATACACTTGCGTTTCGAAAGATGGATTTGTTCTGTGCAAATGCACCATTGCCTCAGCAGGAACAGTAAACATAACAATGAGGATAGATACCAACAATATTCTGCGTAGCATGATGTGACTTGTAAAAACCACCAAATAAAGTTTACTAAAAAATAGAAAAGAAATTACTTGTACCTCTTGAAGTACCTGCTCCTCCTCTCGATCTCTCTGATTGCTGCCTTGGTTGCTCTCTTCCTGACGAGCAGCACGATCACTGCTATCACACAGATTACTGCCACTATCATCGCTGCGACCCAGAACGGTGCTATCAGGCTTTTCAGGCTGACGGACTCAGACCCGATGGTCTTCAGGCTGTCTAGGTCGTACACCGTAACCACTGGAGAGCTGGAGGCCTTGAGGGATGTAGAGGACACATTGGAAGTTATGTTAGACACGGCAATGGTGTAGTTGCCACCCGGTGCAACGACTGTGATGTTCTTGGAGAACACGACCTTGCCTGCCACAGTAACATTGACCCTTCCGTGGAAGGTGTACGGAGTCTTGACCTGCACGGTAACATTAGTTCCGTTAAGGAACACCTTGACGGAGCACGGGTTGGTGTAGTAGATCGTGAGGTTTCCGGCTGTCGTGTTGATGACCGTTATGTTGCCCCTGTCGTCGTCGTGATACTGCAACATCCTCTTCATTGCAGTTCCGTTGTGCACGACTGCAAAAGTGCCCTTTATTGTGTTGTTCACAGGGTTCTGGACTATGACCGTTCCGTTACCGACCTCGAGCTGGAGCATGTGCTTCTCAGCGTGGTACTCCATGTTGCACAGGCAGTTTGCCATGAGGATTGCCAGATTCACCCTTATTGGCTTCACTATGACTGTCTTGTCTGCCGGGACGACGAACTCCCAGTGCTCGGTAAGCGGGTTGTAGGCGACCTGTCTGGCTCTCATGACGACGAACTTTCCCGTTGCGAATGCGTAGACTGGGGTGTCTGTGGTGGCGGAGACATTGATGACCGTTCCGGTATTGACCGTGACTGCCGGAACGATGTTGAAGGTCTCATTGTCGAGGGTTGCAGAGGACATGCTGAGCGTAGCGACCGTGTAGTTGGAGGCAGTGAGGTTGAGGATCGTCTTCGGGTAGGACAGGATGTATCCGCTCGGGACTATGCCAGAGGTCGTGGAGACTAGGTTTCCTCCGAGCATTATGGCGTAGCTCGTGAAGTTTGGAGCGGAAATCGTGTAGTTACCGGCTGTGGTTATCGGAACCTGCGTGAGCGGGTTGGCAGTGTAGGAGTCGTTGTAGAGGGCGAGAACCATGTAGGGCGTGACCTTGGGTATGTTTATCGTGAGGGTCTGTGGGCCGAGCGTGTTGACGAGCTGCACCTGCATCCATGTGGTCGGGTCTGCGAGAGTGGCATCAGGCGGGTACTGGAGGACAAAGCTGAACTCCATCTTCTTGCAGTTGCAGTGCTTGTGGAGGAACGGCGGGTGCATGAAGTGGTCGAAAGACATGTGCCCGATCTGGACTTCGTTCGCCATGTTCCACGCTCCGACGAGCATTCCAGCCCTTATAGTGGAGTTCCTCTGGACATACACGCTGACTGAAGACGGGTTGCCTATTGAAGAGAGCGGGATTGGGACTATCATCTCACAGTACGGGTTGTCGACTGAGGAGACTTTGCTGTACTCGGGGACACAGGTTATGAATGTGCCTGTAGAGGTTGTCAGACCAGTAGAGGTGTTGCCTTCACCTGCCTTCACTTTGTAGGTGGATCCGTTGGCGTAGATGTAGAATGTCACGACTTCATCCTTGGCGTTGTCGTTGTCGTAAAGCTTGACACCCAAGAACAGGTCGGATGCGTTGTGCCCTATGAACACCTGATCTTTCTCCACCGGGTTCAGTGGGGACGGGTAGGTGTAGACGCACATGTGGCTGATGTCGAACGGGTTCGCTGGTGTGTAATTCACTGCTTTCAGCGGTACCGGAGCTGCGTAGGCCCCAGCACAAACCACCAGCAGCAATACCATAGCTGCCAGCAACGCTTTTCTCATCATGCTATCACCTACCAGAAATGTCGGATCGATAATATATATGTCATTCGTTTGCACTGCCGGAAAAAGCAATTTATTTAAACGAGCGAAGGTAGTCTCATCATGCCATATGTGACGCTCAAGAGGCTCGGAAACAGCTACAGATTAATTGTCCCTGCGAACCTCGCCAGCACTCTTGGCCTCACCGACAAGACTGTTGTAAAGGTTACTGCCGATGACAGGGGTGTCGTGCTCGAGTCACCCGATCCATCTGACCTCTCTGACCTGAGAAACCTGAGAAGCCTGTTCGTCGTGGGGAAGTGCAACAACACCGTAACGCTTGGATTCACAGTGCCCAAAGAGCATGTGAAAAAAGAGTGGGTGAACAGAAAGTTCACGGTCGAAGCTGAACTAGTGGAGCAGCCTTACTTCCGGATTCGTTATATTCCGGCATAGTGAAAATCACTGGTATTCCGAGCCTCTTCGCCAGCTTCTGCATTGCCCTGTCTGCCGTCACCAAGGTTGCGTTGTCTTGGTATGCCAGAGCGACAGCAGTTATGTCCTGCCTTGATGTGTTCAGCCCCATCTTCTTCGCCACCTGCTCAACCATCCTGATAACACCAAGGTTGACGCTCTTTCTGTGGAGTGTTGGCCTGAAAACCTTAGAGAACCCCTTGGCTTTCACGCCGTAGGCTTTCTCGACCTGTATTTTTCCACTTGGAGTGAGCAAGTCCATTATCTCGCTCATCGTCCTTGATTTCTCAAGCTCCTGAAAGATAGGTGGTGGTGCCTCGCAGTAGTAGTCCGTTCCGCACTCCAGAAGCAGTTCTCTTGCTTCGTACTCAGCACCGATTCTCCTCGCCAGCCTCTTCTCTACGACCGGCCAGGTCTTCTTCTTCGCTCCCGTGTAAGCAGAAACGGCAGCGTGCCTGAAATCTTCGAGAGCGTAGCTCAGTGAGCTCGTATCCCAGACAAGTTTTCTCATGAGTCAAAGTTGATTTAATCGTTCTTTAAGGTTTCTGATTGCTTCCTCTGCCCTCTCTGCGATCACCTTGTACGCTTGGCACTTCGAAGCTCTGTACCGCTCAAGGGCTTCTTTCCTGACGCTCTCCTGAATCTCGATCATTTTCAGCAGGTCTTCTTTCTGAGTGCGGGAGGGGCAGTATTCTAACTCGAAGTATTCTCTCCCCTTCTTCCTGATTCTCCAGCAGTAGTTGTCCTGTGCGTGGAGGCCGTCCCCTTCGACATAGTACCTCTTTCTGGAGCCTTTGGACTTGACAGCGTACACCTTGGCTTCCTTCCATCCCTTGTTCTTCTTGTTTGTGAAAATCCAAGAGTCTCCAGACTTTGTGAAAAATAAGGTGGTTTTAGACTTTATTCCCACCGCTTCTGCTATGTGTGCGGACAGGTACAGCACCGCAGACACCCTTTATCAACTCTTTTTCAACCTCTTTCATCGACCCGCCTTCCACTTCGTACCACGGGACTTTTGTCAGCACGGGAGTGTAAACACGGGCTGGGTGCCCCCACACCCTAGCAAATAAAGCTACTCTCTCACCGAACCCTTCTCCGTGGTCTGCTGTGATGACTGACTTCCCTGGGAGAATTTTGGCGAGATTCAGTGCGTAGGGAAACACCAGACGCACATTGTTGTAGTAGGCCTCTATAGCAATGCCTCTATCAAACTTGCCTTCCCTCACAAACTCCCAGATGCACTTATCCATCCACCGGAACATGACTCCTGCTTCCACTTCTTTGCGAGCCATTTCGAACCCCGTAATGGGAACATTGTACTTGTACAAGTCGAGATACGGTTCGTGAGGCTGCATAAAGTGCACGATTAGCCGCTTATCTGGGTATTTTTGCTTCGCTTTCAGTGCTTCTCTGTAGACAATGTCGGGGAGCACAGTCTTCAGTTTGTCATTCCATCCGAAGTCCCACACAGGTATGATCTTGTAGACCGTATCTTTCAGCAGAAGGGATACATATGGGTTCGCAGTTACATAGACAATGTCTCTGCAATCTCTTCCCTCGAAGTTCTCCTGCAAGAATTCGAAGGTACAAGAGCCTCTCGAGATTATGTAGCTGACATTTCTGATTCCGTGCTCGCTGGCAACCTTTACGAATGCGTCGTACCTGCAAGCGTCCAGAATGATCAGATTGTCCCAGTCCCTGTCGAGGACATATTCTCCCTTGTTTCTGAACAGGATCTTCTTGGCCAGCTCTTTCAGTCTTGGGTGCACAGCAATCACCTCGCCAACGCTAACCAGAACATTGCAGCGATTGTTCCGATCCACAGGGCAAACTCGACTGCTATGACCAGCATCACCATTATATCAGCCTCCATTCTATCAGCCAGTTGTTTAGATGAGTTGTTAACTTCTCTTTGAAGACTTCAAAGTCATACATCTTCGCATGCTCCCGGAGGTAATTAGGATCTACATCCAGCCTATCCAAGAGGGAGATTGCCTTAGCTAACCCGTCCACTCCCATCTTCAGAGGATAGATTATTCCCCCCTTACACAGGGTGAAGGCTCCGTCTCTCTTGAGGATGCCGGTC
>Ga0256834_1000697_pt1 | contig 23965 bp, 23 predicted proteins | sample 4281140metaG_FD_190536 | JGI IMG/M metagenome (GOLD analysis project Ga0256834, IMG submission 190536) | Hydrothermal vent microbial communities from East Pacific Rise, Pacific Ocean - 4281-140 | ecosystem: Environmental > Aquatic > Marine > Hydrothermal vents | place: Pacific Ocean: East...
TCTTCATCTATGCCATACTTTGGAGCAAAAAAGCGTGTAACAAAATCATACTTTTTACTTTTAGCACAAATACAAACACCTCGTAAATCCAACTCTTTTAAAAGTGTTAGATTTGGCTTGGCAGAGTAAATATCTTCTTCATTTTCAAAAACTACAATGTAATCCATAGAAGCAAAAGTAGCTATGGGCTTGACTCCAAAAGCCTCTTCTATCTGTTTTGAAATATCACAAGGTTCTATCGCTTGAATCGGAAAATCCATCACATAACGACTCTCTTCTCTCCAGACTTTAAGTGTGCCACTTTTTGTAGAAAAAACTATCTCTTTCTCTTCGTAGTCCATACACTCAAACAACACATAAGCAGAAGCCAAAGTAGCATGACCGCACATATCTACTTCACTTGTGGGCGTAAACCATCGCAGGTGATAGGTCTTGTTTTCTTTTACAAAAAAAGCTGTTTCGGCAAGATTATTTTCTTCAGCTATTTGCTGCATTAACTCATCACTTAACCAACTCTGCATTGGGCAAACCATAGCAGGGTTTCCCTCAAAAGTTTTGGTAGCAAACGCATCTATTTGGTAGATTTTTTGATTCATTTTTTTCCTTATGGGTCAATTTATACAGAAGACAAATCAAAAAAAGAAAAAGGGTGCAAAAACTTAAAATTATGGCTATCTGCTCTAAGCAGAAGTGTCATCTAGCTGCCGAAGCCTCCAGTCGAACCATATCTACATGCACTTTTTTCTCATTATCTAGAGGTCTTAACTCCAAATAAGCCTCAACAAATCCATCTATAAACTCTTCTCTCATCTCTTCATCTAACACACCTGTATAGGGAAACCAAGTTGTTCTAATCCACCCCTTAAAAGCATCTATATCATCATGTACCATATCTTTTTCTATCAATTTTGCATCTATATTTTTAAACCCCTGCTCTACTAATAGTGCTTCATAAACATCAGAATGAGGAAAATTATAAGGAGACTCAAAATCTTTAAAGTAGCAGGCATACTCTTTGGCAATAAAAGCATCCATCACAGAGAGTATCTCCTTGGCATTACCATAGCCTCCAAACTGCAATAAGATTTTACCATTTGGCTTTAGTGCTTTATAGACCCCTTTTAAAACACTCTGTTGATCATGAATCCAATGCAAAACAGCATTTGAAAAAATTATATCAAATTTATTATCAAAGCTTAATGTTCTTGCATCCATCTCTAAAAAACTTATATTTGGGTAAGATTGTGTTGCAAGTTGTATCATAGCTTGACTCTTATCAACACCAACTACACAGCCTGCAGTGGCCTTTTTTAGCAGAGCTGTCACCTTTGCATCACCACACCCCAGATCCAAAATGTTTTCATCACCTTTTAGATCAAGTTTTTTTATAAGCTCTTTCGCCCAAACTTCTTGGGCTTTTGAGTGTTTGGCATAATCTTTTGCATTCCAATTATCTTGTTGCACATTGAACTCCTTTGGTTACTACTATTATAAAGAAGAAATTTTGCATAAAACTACAGACTTAAATCTACTAAAAATATAGGGACTTTACTACAAAATGGTTAAACTTTAGGCGCGTGAAGCTTGGTTTAACAACAACCTTAACAGATTAAAAAAATCTGTTAAAATGGCATATCTATCTTTTGAAACCCTTTTGGTATGGTAAAGAGAGATGTTGGTATATTTTTGTGGTTTACACTTCTTAAAACACCATTCTCATCTTTATTCTCGTAGTACACAACTACACTATTGTCAAAAATAGATAGATCAGTACCCTCTATGCCTGAACGCTCTGCAATCTTTTGTGAAATTGCCTGAAATGATCTCAAGGTGGAGTATTCACTACTACTTAAACCGAGCTTAGATGGCTCAACCACACAAAATTTGTACTTATTTTCACCTGCTTGCTTCATAACTTCTTTGCACTTTAAACCAGCGTAGTTACCGCTTTTGCCAGTGGTTTTATAGGTAGGTTTTTTTGGTTTTTTTGGCATTTGAGACTTAAGTATACCCTCCATCATGCTGCGCATCATCTCCTTTTGTGAATCTGGCATATCTTTTAAACGCTCCTCTAACACCTTCTCCATCATAGCTTTCATATCACCCAAAGACTCTATCTGGTCTCTGTTTAAGATGTAATATTTTTTATTTTCTGCATCTATGATGGTCATAACAACTGACTTTGCATCATAGATCATAGAAGTGCTCTGCTCTGATGTGGAAGTAACCACCATCTTATTGCCTGAAAGGTACATTTTTATAGTCGTTTTATCACTTTGATCAACATAATGTAGCGTTGTGTCCGCCAATGTTACACCCACAATAGCCATTAAAATCAATACACTTTTTATTAACTTCATATATCTACTAACCTCCAAATAAGTAATTTTAGTATGTGTAAAATTATACCCTATATTGCTAAAACTACTACCATCAATCAGCTGAAGAGAGATTTAAATCTACTGAAAATGGACCTTTTAATCTATCTGATACAGCGTCATATCCACTATACCAACTACCACTTATCCAAGCTCTACTAGCTGATCTATGAAGCTCTGCCTTAAGAGAATATTTGGTTCTGGTTGGATAACTGTAGTTGACTAAGATAGTGCCATCATCAGCTCTACTCCATAACCCTGTTGCTGTATCACTAGAGGCTTTTACTATTACGGTTTTATCTTTTTTAAACTCAACGCTAAATGGTTTAGAGCTATTGTATGTTCCCTCAAAAACTCCTTCTAAGGTGTTATCTAGAGTTAATGTTGTCACATATGATCCTGCGCTATTGGTGATATTGACATCGATCTTGTGTATGCCAAGCTTTAAGTATGGCGACCAAGATATGCGACCACTTAAACTATCAAACCAAATTTCACCTATGGGAGTATCTGTACTAAAACTTACTGCTCCACGATCTCCTTTCCAGTTTATTATAGGAGTTAACGCTCCTGTTCTATACAAATCAACATCAACCCTATCAATATAGTAGCTTATATAAGGGATAGATTCACCATCAATAATACTCCAGCCATGTGCAGAGATAAGGTTCTGCTTAGCAGCAGCAGAGTCACAAAACCTAGATGCATTACTCAATGCTGGCGATATAGGACAATCAAGATAGATATTGCCGACATCTAACCTTACATTGTGTGTAGAGCCCACCTTAGTTAATCGTTTACTCCACCCTATCAATATCTTACTATAGTTTTTGCTTGTTAGAGCGCTACCTACAAACATATTTTTCATACTCATCACATTTTCAATATGCCAAGATCCCAAATCTTGATCAAACGAAGAGGCGCCAAAAAACATAGCTGTCATACCTCTCACTGATGTTGTATTCCAGTCACTTATGTTTTGATTGAATTTTGATGCATTAAAAAACATTCTTGTGGTGGTTTGAACATTTTTTAGATTTGGGGTATCACTACTGCCTCTCTCAAGGTTTACACACCCAGAAAATGCATAAAACATACTCTTCCACTCTATATCACCCCACTGATCTATAGAGATAAGCTTAGCAGCATCATTGAGCCCATTGAACCAAATTGCAGGAAAATCACCACCTATAGCTACAGTATATACACCCTCTTTATCGTACACACAAGTGTAGTTGCCACTTAGATTTTCATCTTCATTGATGCCATCGTTATTGCAATCTACGCTGTAGTTGTAGCCGCTTACTGCTGAATTTGTTGGTATTTTAAACATTTTGCTACCACTTCTAGCAAGTCCTGTTTTAGTTGTGTCGATAGTAATCTTAAACTTACCATCACTACTACTGCTACCGCCACTACCACACCCTGCAAACATAAATAGCATCACCACTAGCGATAAGGGTACTTTTATATATCTCATCATATAGCCTTTTTATTGAGATCATATTCAATGATAAGTCTATATGAAAATAATTTTAAAATAGTTTCATTTTAAAAAGTTGCAGAGCCTATTGGGTCTAAGTATACTTAAATAGCTATCTAAGTATACTTAGACCAACTAGCAAAAAGGTATGGATATGAGTGAGTGTTGTGAAAATGGCGGAGCATGTAGTGTTATCGCTTTAGATAAAGAGATAACAGAAGTAGATAAAAAAGCATATCTAAAACCTGCAATTGCTCTTACTTTTCTACTCATAGGTATAAGTTTAGATTTTTTTGATGTAAGTTTTTTTAGTGGAGCTATCTCATTTGTATATTTTGCTATTATCTACCTAATTGTTGGTAAAGATGTACTTTTAAAAGCAAAACAGAGTGTTTTAAAGGGTAACATTTACAATGAATTTACTCTTATGAGTGTAGCAACTATAGGTGCATTTGCCATAGGCTCATACGCTGAGGGTGTTGCTGTGATGCTCTTTTATATCACAGGTGAACTCTTTCAAGAAGTAGCGGTAAATAGAGCCAAACAGTCTATAAAAGCACTTTTAAGTATACAAGTTGAACAGACAAGAGTTTTAGTAGATGGTAAAACTATCATAAAACACCCAAAAGATGTCAAAGTTGGAGAGAGTATACAAGTACTATCTGGTGAAAAAGTAGCACTTGATGGTACTCTTATATCTCCTATCGCCACACTAAATACAGCAGCACTCACGGGTGAATCTAAACCAGATACAAAAAACATAGGTGAAGAGATCTATGCAGGAAGTATAAACTTAGAGAGATCTATAGAGTTAAAAGTAAATGCATCTTACGAAGATACAAAACTCTCTAAAATCCTACAATTAGTTCAAGATGCAATAGGCAAAAAAGCAAAAACAGAACTACTTATAAGCCGTTTGGCAAAGGTTTATACACCGATAGTATTTTGGCTTGCAATTGCACTTGTGATAGTGCCATTTTTCTTTCTAGGTGATGCTTATGAGTTTGCCAACTGGTTTGAGAGAGCTTTGATATTTTTAGTTATCTCTTGTCCATGTGCACTTGTTATATCTATACCTCTTGGCTATTTTGGAGGCATAGGAGCAGCATCTCATAATGGCATACTCTTTAAAGGCTCAAACTATCTTGATATCATTACCAATGTAGATACAGTTGTTATGGATAAGACAGGAACATTAACAGAGGGTGTTTTTGAAGTGCAAGAGATAGTAACTAAAGATTATGATAAAAAATCTATGTTATCTTTAGTATCTGCTTTAGAGTTTCACTCAACTCATCCTGTAGCAAAAGCTATTGTAAAGTATGCTCCTAGCTCTTTAAAAGCTTATGAAGTTAAAGAGTTCTCAGGACTTGGTCTAAAAGGTGTAGTTAAAGATAAGGAGATATTAGCTGGAAATGCAAAGCTTTTAGATAAGTTTAGTATAACCTACGACAAAACAGTATTAGCAAATGATAAAACTATCATCATGGTAGCAATTGATAAAAAATTTGCTGGATATATAACCATAGCTGATAACATCAAAGAGGATGCTTTAAAAGCTATAAAAGAGCTACACAAGATATCTAAAATCAAAGAGGTTATCATGCTCTCAGGTGATAAGAGAGCTGTTGTAGATAGTGTTAGAGATGAGCTTGGTATAGATAGAGCATATGGGGAGCTTCTGCCTGAAGATAAATTTAAAGAGGTGCAAAAGCTAAGAGATAAAGGTAGAGTTGTTGCATTTGTAGGCGATGGTATAAATGATGCACCTGTTATCACCCTTGCTGATGTTGGTTTTGCTATGGGAGGTTTGGGAAGTGATGCGGCTATTGAGAGTGCTGATGTTGTAATCCAAACAGACCAACCATCAAAAATAGCTACAGCCATCAAGATAGCAGATGCTACAAAAGTAGTTATTTGGCAAAATATAGCTTTAGCTTTTGGAGTAAAGATAGCAGTCTTAATAGGTGGAGCCTTTGGATTAGCTACTATGTGGGAAGCAGTTATTGCTGATGTTGGAGTGGCAATAGTTGCGATTGCAAACTCTGCTCGGATTGGGAAAATGAAGTTTTAGATAAAAATGGTGATCACGATTGGACTTGAACCAACGACCACTACCATGTCAAGGTAGTGCTCTACCAACTGAGCTACGCGATCAAGAGGTGTGATTTTAGCCAGTTATTGCTTAGAATTTGCTTTTACACAGTGATGGTTTGAAGTTTAAAAGTAGCAGCCATGCAACAGCAATATTGATCGTTACATCAGCAAAATTAAAAACAGCAAAATTAAACCCATAATGCCAAGAGACATAATCAACTACGCCCTCATGTATAAAACGGTCATATATATTTGACAGTGCAGCTCCAGTAAGCAGACCAACTGGAATCATAAAACAGACTTTTCGCAATCTAAATATAAAAATCAGCAGAGCAACAACTATGACCATCTGTATCCACTTAAGCCACTCTCCAAGTACTGAGAGCATAGAGAATGCCACTCCAGTATTGTAGACTAAAATCAGATCTATATACTCACCATAGTATCGATACCCATCTATAAAGAGAGTTTTGATATTTTGATCAATAATAAATATGCCTATAGCACTTAAGCTCAAAGCAAGCAGTGCTCTAAACACTCAAAACCTTTCTAACAACCTCTTTGAGTTGCGACATACTCTCATCTACTAGCTGCTCATGTTTGGCTTCTATGAGTAGTCGTATCTTATTCTCAGTACCGCTATATCTAACTAGATGACGCACACCAGACGACTCTAGCTCACTCAGACATACATTTAGCTCATCTATCTGGTCTAGTGGCATCTTTTGTGCTATCTTAAGGTTGCACAACTTTTGTGGATAGAGCTTAAATGGCCTAAGTGCTTTAGACGCTTTTGATGATGAAGAGAGTACTAGTGACAACACTTGAAGTGCACTCATAAGCCCATCTCCAGTCTTTGCATAATCAGCCAATATAACATGCCCACTCTGCTCACCACCAAAGTTTAATCCATGCTGGCGCATCATCTCCAATACAAGCTTGTCGCCAACCCCACAACGATGAAGTGTGATGCCGCTTTTTTGAAGATAGTCCTCCAGTGCCTGATTGCTCATTATTGTGGCTACAACACCATCTCCCTTCAGAGTCTTGCTACTCTGAAGATGTGTGGCAAGTGCACCCAATAGATGATCACCATCAACAATCATCGCTCTCTCATCTACAACAACAAGCCTATCAGCATCACCATCAAGCGCAAATCCTATATCTGCTCTATATTTTCTCACACTATCTTGAAGATCTTTTGTATGTATCGCACCACAACTCTCATTGATGTTAAATCCATCTGGCTCATTATGAAGTACAATCACCTCTGCCCCAAGCTCTTCTAGTACCGTTGGTCCAACCTTATAGCCCGCACCATTGGCGGTATCTAACACGATTCTTAAGCCCTGTAGACTTAACTGTTTTGGAAATGAGTTCTTAAGCTGGACTATATACCTTCCTATTACATCATCAATTCTGTTAGCTTGGCCTATAAGCTTATTGGTAAGTTGTGCTTGTGATATCTGCTTGTCATCCGCATAGATCTGCTCTATATGCTCCTCTACGCTATGTGAAAATTTATTGCCCTCCGCATCAAAAAACTTTATGCCATTATCTTCAAATGAGTTGTGACTAGCAGATATCATGATCCCTGCATCACAGCGCATATTTTCAGTCAAAAAAGCTATGGCAGGTGTAGGCATAGGACCTATCTGCACAACATCATAACCCACAGCTGTCAAACCGCTGACTATAGCATTTTCTATCATGTATCCACTTCTTCTTGTATCTTTGCCAACTAAAATTCTCTTAGTTTTAGAGTGTTTTTTGAAGTATATGCCAGCAGCCATAGCAATTCTCATCGCTACATTTGCGCTCAAAAAAGAGCCTGCCTCTCCGCGTACTCCATCTGTTCCAAAAAGCTTCATTGTTTCCTTAACCTCTTTTTAAATAAACATTTAGTAGAATTCTACCCTAATTTTCCCAAGAAGGATAAATGCAATGGCAAATCATAAGTCAGCATTAAAACGCATTCGCCAGACCGAAAAACGCACAGAGCGTAATAGATTTTATCGTACGCGTCTTAAAAACATCGTAAAAGCCGTGCGTAGCGCCGTAGACGAAGGCAACAAAGAGGAGGCAGCAGCAGCAATGCTTATCGCCAACAAGCAGATTCATACTTTTGTAAGCAAAGGTATATTGAAAAAAGAGACTGCATCAAGAAAAGTAAGCCGCTTGCAAAAAGCGGTAAATGCTATATAGAGATCACTTACAAGAGAGCTTCTCTTGTTGTGAAACCACATGTTATTAGAAAAATTAACCCCATTTACAGAACGATATAACGAATTAACTAAACTTTTGAGCTCATCTGACATAACATCAGACATCAAACGCATGACTGAGCTCTCAAAAGAGCAGTCATCTCTGCTGCCTATAGTAGAAAAAAGCAGAGAGTACGCAGAGCTTCTGCAGAGCATAGAGGAGAATAGATCTCTCCTTGGTGATCCTGAACTAGATGAACTTGCAAAAGAGGAGCTCAAAGAGCTTGAGAGAGAGGTTACTCCACTAGAAGATGAGATAAAGATGCTACTAGTCCCCAAAGATCCAAATGATGATCGCAATATCATAGTAGAGCTTCGTGCTGGTACTGGTGGTGATGAGGCAGCTATCTTTGTTGGTGATCTCTTTTCAGCATATACACGCTATGCAGACCTTAAGGGTTGGAGCGTAGAGCTTCTAAGCACAAGTGTGTCCGATGCTGGTGGATACAAAGAGGTTATAGCTATCATTAAAGGTGATAAGGTATATAGCAGGCTAAAATATGAGGGTGGAACACATAGAGTACAGAGAGTTCCTGCTACTGAGTCACAAGGTAGGGTTCACACCTCTGCCATAACAGTTGCTATCATGCCAGAGGTTGATGATGTTGAGATTGAGATTGATCCTAATGATCTCAAGATTGATGTTATGCGCTCATCTGGATGTGGAGGACAATCTGTAAATACTACAGATTCAGCTGTACGAATCACTCACTTACCATCGGGCATAGTAGTCACCAATCAAGATCAAAAATCACAACACAAAAATAGAGAAAAAGCCATGAAAGTTCTCAAGGCTAGGCTCTATGATCTGCAGATGCAAGAGCAGTCACAACAAGAGGGTGCTGCTAGAAAAGATCAGGTAGGAACAGGTGATAGAAGTGGACGCATAAGAACATATAACTACCCGCAAAACCGCATATCAGATCACCGCATAAACCTTACGCTATATCGTCTCAATGAGATACTAACAGGTGGTCTTTTTGATGAGATTGTAGATCCACTCATAGCACATGCACAAGCTGCTACACTAGAGAACTCCAATATCTAGCTTTTATACCTAGCTTTATCTACTTTTTATATTTCTTTCGATAGACTATGGTATAAGGAATTAGTATGTTTGGTTTATTTAAAAAAGAGAGTGACAATATACAGCAAAACTCAAAAACAGTAAAGCGTTGGTTAAAAGAGCATGATCGCATCAAAAAGTATGCTATCTTAACTCTAGAGCACTATAATAATGATGATCATAAGGCTGCAAAAAAATCACTTAGTAAGCTTGAGGATGCAGCATTAGAGCATCTAATGGATGAAGACAATAAGATCTTTGAACTATTGGATAAGGCCAAAAAAAGTGATGAAGATCTAGTAGAAGAGTTGCTTGTATTTCGTAGCTCATTTAGAGATGTAAAACATGCACTTGTGCACTTTCTCATAACATATTCACACCCGCAAAAAGTACTGGATGATCAATTTAAGCAGCAGCTAGAGGGTATTATCCAAGCTGTTGTAGATCGCATAGAGTTTGAAGAGAGTAGACTCTACCCTCTACTAAGCCATTAACAGGCTTATTTAGCATTTAAGCTAGAGTGTTAGACTCTAGCCTCTTCACGACGCTGTAGGTACTCCCACTCTGCATCAACTCTATCTTGCCACTCTTTGATCATATGTTTGTACTGATCTTTAAATAGATGTTTAAATCTACCTTGTGCTGCTAAGTACTCCTCAACAGGCACTACTGTTTTAGGTCTATATGTGATATTTAACTCTCTACCGTCTATGATCTCATAGAGTGGGAATACCAAAGAGTCTGTGGCTAGATCTGAGACCATCACCGTATCTTCTGGAGCAAACTTCCACTCGGTAGTACAAGCAGACATAGCATTGATAAATACAGGTCCTTCAACATCAAAGCCGTACTGTATCTTTTTTACAAGATCTTTCCACTTATTTGGTGCTATTTGTGCCACATAAGGCGCACCATGTGCTGCCATGATAGATAACATATCTTTTTTATTCTTCTTCTCACCATAACTTATGCGTCCAGATGGTGAAGTAGTTGCACTTGCGCCTATTGGGGTAGCTGATGAGCGCTGTCCGCCTGTATTGGCATAGACCTCATTATCAAGTACAACATGCATCATGTTGTGGCCTCTCTCAAAACAGCCACTAATCCACTGAAAACCTATATCATAAGATGCTCCATCGCCTGCAAAAGAGATAAACTGTGGCGTCTTATCTGGTTGCTTAAGTCTACCTTTTCTCTTTAAAGCTTTATGCATCGCCTCTGCGCCTGCAATAGCCGTTGAGCTATTCTCAAATCCTATATGAATCCAAGAGGCATCCCAAGATGTATATGGATAGACTGCTGTACACACTTCCAAACAACCAGTTGCTGCTGAGAGTATGAGATCATCATTTGTTGCATTTAAGATCTCACGAACTATGATGGAGTGTGCACACCCTGGACATAGAAGGTTTGCACCCTCAAATCTATCTGCTGAAGTTGAAAACTCTTTTAAGTTTTTTATCTTTTTATTTCCGCTCATGTTGCACTCCTATAAATAGCTCAGTTTAGGGCCACGAACGCCTATAAACTGCTGTAGTGGTGTAAGAACTTTGCCTGCATCTGCATTAGCTTGAAGTTCACTATAGAGATCTACTAGATGTGCTCTTGTAAGATCACGCCCACCTAGACCATATATGTATCCAGAGATTAGAGGTCTGTTGTCTCTACTATAAAGAGCAGAAGATATCTCGTTAAAAAGAGCACCTGGAGCGCCACCTGGAGCAGATCTATCTAAAACTGCAACAGCTTTGATACCATCAAGAGCTGCAGCTATCTGCTCAAATGGGAATGGTCTAAAGACTCTAATCCCAACAACACCAGCTTTGATACCATCTGCTCTTAGTTGAGTTGCCACAACTCTAGCTGTCTCAACAGATGTTCCAGTACAGACTACACACAACTCTGCATCTTCCATATCATAAGACTCAACAACACTATACTTTCTACCAGTAAGTGCCTCAAACTCTGCAAATGTCTTCTCAATTTTAGGCATAACTTTTGTCATCATGTCGTTGTGTTGACGCGCTTTATGCTCAAAGTGCCAATCCTCTTCTGCTTGCACACCATGTGTTACTGGATGCTCAAGATCTAACATGTCGTTCATAGGCTTAAACTCTCCTACAAAGTTAAATGCAGTATCATCATCAAGAGTTGCTACCCCTTGGGCTGTATGTGATGTCATAAATCCATCTTGATTAATGATCGATGGTATACGGATATCATGATCTTCAGAAATTTTAAATGCTATGAAATTTAGATCATAAGCACCTTGTGGTGAAAATGCATTTAACTGTATCCAACCAGAGTCTCTACACAGGTACATATCTGAGTGATCGCCATTTACATTTAGTGGAGCTGCAAGTGCACGGTTTACGATATTTAAGATAATCGGCAAACGCATACCAGCTGCTTGATAAAGGGTCTCTACCATAAGAGCTAAACCTTGTGAAGATGTAGCAGTTGCTACACGCCCACCAGCTGCTGATGCACCAATACATCCTGACATAGCAGCATGCTCGGACTCAACCATAACAAACTCACCTTCAACATAACCATCTGCTAAAAACTTAGCGTACCCTTCAACTATAGGTGTTGAAGGTGTAATAGGGTATGCCGCAACAACATCTACTTGAACTTGACGCAGAGCTTGCGCTGCTGCATGATTACCATCCCATACTTCTACTTCACGAAGCTCCATCTTTTCAGCCATCTTACTTCTCCTCTTTGCTTGGCCACTCAGTGAGCGCCTTATCTTCATCTGCTCGTTCTATAAACATGAGTAGTGATTTTGGGTTTGTTGGGCAGACTTCAACACATATGCCACACCCTTTACAGTGATCATAATCTATGCCTACCATCTTCTTATCGCGTGCGATAATAGAGATATCAGGACAGTAGATCCAACAAAATTGACAATCTATACAGAAGTCTTTATTGAAAACAGGCTTCTCAATACGCCAATCAGCTACACTAGCTGTAAAAGAGTTGGAGCTTGAGTATGCGCGATCCTCTTGTTGAGTATTTGCAATATCACTTACTGCTCCATCAAATGAGCGCAACATGGCACCTATCTCAAAATCATTCCATCCGTTATCTTGCATCTTAGGCTCCTTTATTTTACTTCGTCATACGCTCTTTGGATTGCTAGCATATTTGCATCTACAATCTTTGGAGGTAGCTTCTCTAAAACTCTCTTCATATTCTCTTTGAAAAACTCAATATCATACATCTTTGAGACCTTCATAAATGCACCAAGCATAGGTGTGTTTGGTATAGCCCTACCTATAGTCTCTTGAGCAATTGTGATACAGTCAACCGTATATACAGTTTTGCCTTTAAGTTTTGGTGCCTCACTAATCAGCTCATCTCTATCTAAGTGAGTTGTTATGATGTAGATGGTATCATCTTTGTGATTGGCTGTGATATCAGCAGTATAAGTCAGTGATGGATCTATCACAAAGACATAATCTGGCTTCATATATTTTTCATGATTTAAAACCATCTCATCATCAACACGGTTATATGCGGTCATAGCGGCGCCGCGTTTGGCAGAGCCGTAAAATGCAAAAGCTTGCACATGTTTTCCTGTTGTCGATATAACATCTGCTAGCCCTTTTGCACCTGTAACAGCACCTTGACCCGCTCGACTATGCCATCTAATCTCAAGCATCTGTTCTCCTTAGTTCTTTTTGTGTAGGTTATTTTATGCAAGTTGCTCTTAAATGAAGCTTTTTAGGTATACAACTATGAGTAGACGGGTTAAATAGTAGCAGTTATGCCCGTTTTTTTGATAAAATTGACAGCACTTAAAGCATCCTTTTGTATAAAACTAGTTAATGTTTTTAATTGATCTATGTTATTATAGCCACTCAATACTGCCACTGAGTTGATATTGGCGGCATCAGCGGAGCCTATATCTAGTAAAGTATCACCTATGAGCCAACACTTATCTCTATCACACTGAAAAAACTCTACTGCCTTAAGCACAGGCTCTGGATGAGGCTTCGGATTTACAACATCTTCTCTACCTACAAGTAGCTCAAAGTAGTCTAAAACCTCAAAATGCTCTAGTAACTCTTTAGAGTATCGCGCTGTTTTTGTTGTGACAACACCAAGTCTTGCAAACTTTGATGCTGCCACTATGGCCTCTTTAGCATCTGGCAGTAGCACAGTAAGATCCTTAGATATCTGGCGATACTTCTGCTTGTATAGACCAACATGGTGCTCTATCTCGCTATGCTGCATACCAAGCTTCTGATAGATAATATCAAGTGGATAGCCTATGAGAGACTCTATCTGATGATCATCTGGAATCTCTGTACTGGTCTGCTCATAAGAGTAGGCAAAGCTTTGCAAAATAGCATCTGTAGAGTCTATAAGTGTTCCATCAAGATCAAATAATATAGTCAATGAGTCTCACTAATCCATGTTTCTTTTTTGCAAAAAATGTGCAAAAACTGAGTAGAATCTACCTATATTTAGAGGTTTTGCCATGTGAGCATTCATACCAACCTCACGCATCTTCTCTATCTGATCTTGAAGATTTAGACCTGTAAATGCCACAACTGGCATGCTGTCGTATCTGCTATTTTCGCGTATTCGTTCTGTAGTATCAAAACCATCAAGTACCGGCATGTTGATGTCCATTAAAATAAGATCAAATGGTGCCTTATCTTCAAGGATATCCAGAGCTGATACCCCATCCTCTGCAAAATATAGCGACATGCCGCTATCACCCAGAAGACCTTTAATTACTCTTTGGTTGATAGGATTATCTTCTACTATCAAGATTTTAGATCCGACAAAGTCTATAAAATCTTTTTTGCTTACATTGCCAGTTATTGGTATCTCAGCATCACTTATAAATGCTGCTGCTCTTGAGGCTCTATCGGTAGCTACTTTAGAGCTTACAAACCCTTCGATCTCATCTATATCAGCAGTCGCTCGTGAACCATACAGTACAGTAAGCATCTCTGCTATATGCGCATTAGTAAATGGTTTTGTGATCAGATAGTCTGTTGAGAACAAGATATGTTTATCGATGCTACTTTTTGAAAAGATATTTTGAGATATTACTATGTGTGCGCCATTTTGTTTTATAGTGTCTATAAGTGTGTTTTTAACAAATGCATAATCACATATCACCAGATCATACCTAGATGCTAAATCTTGGTCTATCATATTGGACATAGGAACTACAATCTCTACACTCTTCACATATGGTTCCATAAGTTTTTTATATATGATGGCTACCTCATTATACTTCTCTATAATTAGGACTCTTAACTCTTTGCACTCTTCAGATGGCTCTTGGTGTGCCTCAAGTGCTCTTTTGCTTGGAATCTCTAGCTTCATCTTAAACTGCACCACCGTACCCTGATGCAAGGTGCTATCAACACTTATTTGCGAACCACTCTCTTTTACTAAGGCATTGGCAACGAAAAATCCAAGTCTATTTCTCTTGTCTACATTTTTATGCATAGGGTCTACAAATAACTCTTGTATTTGTGACTCATTCATACCGTACCCTTGATCACTAACCTTAAAAAGAAGTTGGCACTCTTTAGTATCACAATCTAAAACTTTAATACTCAACACAACAATGCCTTCGGTAGTTGCATGTATACTATTGCTTATAAGATTAATCAATATCCTACTTAATCTTTTAGGGCTTCCGATAAGTTGCATTGGTGTAGCTGGATCTATATCAAAAATTAATTCTATATTATCATTTCTAATATCTGAACGCATTAATGATACTAGCTCATCCAATATATAGTGCAGATCAAAGGGGATAAGATTGGTCACTAAAACATTATTTTTAACAATCTGATACAGCGTCTCATTTCTTGGTAGTGCGGGGGCTCTATTTTTTTTATTATCCATAAGAGATGGTAGATCTACGCTGCCGCTTTTTTTTATTGTAGTATTTTTTTTAGCAGGTAGTGATTTACGAAATTTCTCTCTCATAATCATAAAGAGAATATACAGCACTACTAGTGCAACTATAGCTAAGATGATTATATTGTTACTTATATTGGTTTCCATAATTTATCTTTTCCTAATTTATTTGATCAAATTGTATCATAAAGTAGCCTCTAAGGCAAAATCTTCCAATCGGTATAGTTATGCCATATGCCAGTTATGGATGGCTCGATACCAGATATGTCCCTATCTATAGCGGTTATAGAGTTTGGGATATAGAGAAAAAGATATGGATTATCTTCAACGATTTTTGCAAAGATCTCTCTTTGGAATTGCGATACTCTATCAGATTCAACACTCAACTGCATCGCCTCTATCAATCTATCTACCTCATCATCCCTATAACCGATAAAATTAAATGCTCCATCTTTATCACTATCACTATGCCAAAGTGGATATGGATCTGGGCTCAAAGAGAGTGACCAACCAAGAAGCACACTATCAAATTTGCGTGCAAACACAACAAGATTTAAAAATGCCTGCCACTCAAGTATGCGAAGCGTAACCTCAACGCCAACCTTAGCAAACTGATGTTGGATAATCTGCGCTGCATATGGTCTAATTGAGTTTGAGTTTGATGTTGCTATCTCAAACCTTAGTGGATTCTTATCGCTATAGCCCGCACTCAAAAGTAGCTCTTTGGCTCTTTTGATATCATGTAGTGGAGCTTTGACATCAGGATTGAAAGCTCTACTTCCTGGCAAAAATGGTCCCGTACAGACTCTACCATGCCCCATAAATAAAATATCTACCAACTCACGACGATCTAGCGCTAAAGATAGTGCCTCTCTTACGCGCGGATCTTGAAATCTCTTATCTCTTAGATTAAATCCAAGATATGTATAGCTACGCGATATCTGCTCTACTATTTTTTTCTCTTTAAAAAACTTATCGTCTAGCTGTCTATCAAGTTGCATGGCATCTAAATTGCCTATATCTATAGAGCCAGATTTTAGCAGTAAAAACCTAGTCATGCTATCTGGAATGATATTGAGTGATATAGTATTGATCTTTGGAGCAGACTCAAAATAGTCCTCATTTGCCTCAAGTATAACTCTCTTAGAGAACTCCAATTTTTTAAGTCTATACGCACCAGTACCGACTGGGGCGGTGTTAAACTTAGAGCTCATTATATCGCTCTCATCTTTTAAGATATGCTCTGGCAAGATACCCATCATCCAGGTCTCAAGAGCCTTAAAATAGGGCTTTTCATATATAACTTTAAGACGATACTGATCTAATTTTATGATAGATTTGATCTTAGTAAATGGTGCAGAGTATGGTGATACAACACTATCACTTCTTAAAAGATTGTATGTAAATATCACATCATCCACATCAAATCTCTCTCCATCATGCCATACAACATCTTTACGAAGCTCAAATACAATAGTTCGATTATCCTCAAAGTAGTAAGATAGAGCTAGTTCACCAACGATACTTTTTCCACTCTTGTCATACTTCACAAGAGCATTAAAGATAAAATTTGCCACTTCAGAGCTAGCACTATCGGTAGCTAAGATAGGGTTAATGCGCGATGGATTAGATGATGTTGCAAGATTAAGTGTAGAGCCATAAAGCAAGATAGGTATCGCAACAGCAATTAGATACTTAAACATAAATCCGTACTCACATCTAAGCTAGCTATTGAGAAGCAAGCTTTAGAGATATCTTGCTCCTTTACTGCTACTCTAAGTATCATACGAACAATACTCCGTGGTACTGTTGGTGGACGAATTGCTGCTACTAAGATCTTCTCCTCTAAGAGCTTCTCTTTTACTTTCATAGCAGAATCTGTATCTACTTGCGGTATATTGAGTATAAGCGCATCTGGCTCTACACCCAAGATCTCCTTTGCAATAGCTTTACGCCTATCTATTTTTGCCCTCAATGGGGCTAGGTTCTCTCCTATGTAGCGCAGAGACTCAAGCGCTATAGCAGTCTGGATAAGCGATGGTGCAGTAGCATAGATGATGGGCTTGGCACGATTTATAAGATACTCATTGATGTGAGCTGAGCTAAGTATATATGAGCCAAAACTACCATACGCCTTCCCAAGTGTTCCCATCTTAATATGCCTATGTGTTGGGGTTATGTTATAAAGATCAAAGACCCCAAGTAGCCTATCTCCAACTACACCACTACTGTGTGCTTCATCAACAATCAAAATAGCATCATATCGCTGCGCTAGCTCAAACACCTCTTTATCTACTAGATCACCACCCATAGAGTAGACACCTTCAACTGCTACTATGCGTCTATGAGCAGTTGAATTTTTTAAAAAACTCTCTAACTGTCTCATATTGTTGTGCTCAAATGTACTAACTTTTCCGCCAATGAGCTTTGATGCCAAGATGCCACTTGCATGATAACTTTGATCTATAAACAACTCATCAGAACGCCTAACCAGAGTCTCTATGAGGGCGATATTGGCACAAAACCCGCTACCAACAACCACACCAGACTCAAAACCATTAGCAGCACACAACTCATCTTCAAACTCTTTATGAATCTTGTGATAACCATTTATCAACATTGAAGCTGCTGGTGAGTGTGGTGCTGAAGTATCAATATGCTCTATAGCTCTAGCTAAAATCTCTTTATTGTATGCTAGTCCAAGATAGTCATTTGAAGCTAGATCTACTATCTTGTCACTATAGAGCTGACGCTCTCTGTATCTTAGTGAGCTCCTTAGTGTATCTAGCTCTTTTGAGTAGAACATATCTAGTTTCCAATAAGGTGTGAAAACAGCTTTGGTTCAGGTGAACTAAACTCTAAGTCAAGAATCTTAACTCTACTAGCATGTAGCATTACTCTAGTTGCCTTGCAGCCTCCATACTGCTCATCTCCTACTATGCTATACCCAGCTGAGCGTAAATGTGTGCGTATCTGATGTGTTCTACCGTGTTGAATTACACACTTCAACTTACTCTTTTTTGATGAGACCTCTAACGGAGTCACCTCTGTGATAGCTGGCTTGCCATGAATAGATGTTGTTGAGTGTGCTCTATTGTGTCGCTTCTGAGTAACAATTGGCTTATCTACAATAAACGGCTCTATCACCACGCCATCAACAAGTGCCACATACTCCTTGTATACCTCAAGCTTTTTAAATGCAGATATAGCTCTTGATCTAAACTCCTCTGTCTTAGCCAACATAAGTACACCACTCGTCTCACGATCTAGTCTATGTAGCAATCTAGCACCTTTAAACTCGCGCTCTAGCTCATCTGAATTGACAAATGCTGGCTTATCTACTACTACAATATCACTATTTTCAAAAATCACTTTAGCGCGCTCTATCTTTTGCACTTTAAACTCACTCTTTAGTGGCAACTCACCTCGTGCAATAGCTACTTTTTTATTGCCAACCTGAACCAATCCTCTATCTATGAGTGCTTTTGCTTTAGAGTTGGAGATACCCTCTTGTGTTGCCAATAGCTTATAGGCCTTATCTGTTGGCACACAAGAGCCCGATATAGAGCAGACATCAACACTATCTTGAGCTCTTTTTTTGCTAGCTTTGCTACTATTGCGTTTACTATCTCTACTTTTGTAAGATTTAGCTTTGATCTTTTTTTTATCTTCAACTCTTTTGCTATGTGCTCTATAGTCACTCTTCTTATTTCTCATTATCTACCCTTATCTGTTCTATAATAGTGCTCAAGTCACACTCACCATCTATGTACGATGGCTCTATGTCACACCTATGTTTTAGTGTCTCTACTAGTAGACTCTCATCTATAATTTTAATGTGTTTTACATGTTTTACAAGCTCTTGCTGGTTAAATAGATGCTTGCCTGTTATGATCTTGCAGCCAAAATGCGCTGGTTCCAATACATTGTGTCCACCAACATCATCTCTAAAAGCACCACCAAGTATCACAAGATCACTAATGGCATATATGCTATTTAGCTCCCCCATGGAGTCAACAAGTGTTACACTTTTCTTAAATGACCTATCGCTACTAAACCTAGCACATTCAACTTTGCTAGCAGTAATCATCTGCCAAACACTCTCAAATCGCTCAGGGTGACGCGGTACAATAAGCAGTCTCATCTGTGGTGTACAGATCTGTAAAAATGCCTCCAATATAGCTCTCTCTTCACCATCATGTGTACTAGCCGCAACTATCAACTCAGCATCTGGCTTCAGATAAGATGTAGTAGCTTTGATATTTTGGGCTAGCTTTATATTGCCAACCACTTCTATATTTGATGCGCCAAGCGTCTCTAGTCTCTTTTTGTCATCCAAGCTCTGACAAAATATCTTATCAGGAAGAGCAAATAGGTGCTTAAAGAGCCATCTCATTTTATAATATTTGAGGTAGCTCCGTTTAGATATGCGTGTATTTAACAGTATCAACTTTGCACCTTTAAGTTTAGCACTCAAGAAGAACAGATACCAAAACTCTGCCTCAAGCACAACAACGCTACTATGTTTTTTAAACCAAAATGGCATAAAGATCTCAAACGGCAGATATCTAACATCTGCCTCATAACTCTTAGCAGCTCTAAAGCCTGTCTGTGTGATAGTTGAGATTGTAATCTCTCTATCTTTAAGCCGATCTAGCAGAGGTGAAAGTGCACGCACTTCACCAACAGAGCAAGCATGAAAGTAGATATCTGACTCTTTAGATGATAGGTTGTGGTATAGGAAGAATCTAGATGGTATACTTACTCTATATTTTCTCTTAAGAGATGCTAACAATAAAAAAGGTAGCGCAACTATATAGAGCAGGAGCGCCACAATAAAATAGAGATAAGTAAATAATTTCAACTGCAAAAGTGTACTAAGCAGCACTCTCTTTACTAGTCTCAACATAGAGTATGCGTCCACAGTGAGGACAACTCACTATCTCTTCTCCTAAAATAGCATCGTTATAGACCTTGTCACTCACAACAATATAGCACCCCATGCAAGCTTTTTTATGGATAGGTACCGCGGTAGAGTTTTTTGCCCATCTTCTGATCTTCTGATAGTAAGATAGACCTTTTTGATTCATCTTAGAGACAAGAGCCTCTTTGCGTGCAAAAACCTCTTGGCGAAGCAGATCAATCTGTGCCATCTGAACATCAGACTCCTGCTTTATGGTTGCAACATTTTGCTCTAGCTCTTCAAGAGAGTTTTTAAGCTCGTTTAAGCGCTCTTGTTTGCTCTGCTCAATCTTATCAAGTCTTACTATCTCTTCATTGGCAAAACTGATCTGCTCTTTTGCTATCTCTTCTTCTAGCTGTAGAGACTTCATCTCTTTTTCGGTCTTAATATCTGAGGCTTTTTTCTTATTCTCTCTAAGCTTATCAGATAACTCACTGAGATAGTGCTCATTTTGTACTTTTTTCTGCTGAAGCTCTGCGCACTCTAGATCTAGCTCTTTTATGCTCTGCTCTAGTGTTGCTTTTTTACTAAGAGTTGCCTCATACCTATGGTTGACTGCCTCTATCTGAGGATCAAATGCATCAACCTCTTTATCGATTTTCGATAGCTCTATGAGCTGTTTGATATGTCTATTCACTACGGTATCCTTGCTTAATGGTAACTAAAAGGGTCTTTTGATGATGAAATTATAGCCATTAATTGCAAATTATTCAACTCCTCTAAAAGAGCGTTGGCAAAATAGCGCTCACTCTTAAAGTGCTCTATCTCAATCATGCTTACTCCAAGCGATGAAGCCTTCATGGCGTCATGGTACTTTATATCGCCAGTCAAGAGGCAATCCGCATCTATCTCATCAAGCATTGATGCTCCTGAGCCTACAATCAGTGCCACTCTTCTGATCTGCTCTGAGACCTTAACACACTTTAGATGAGTAAGCGATAGTGCCCTCTGAACAGTAGTTGCAAACTGCTCAAATGGGCTATTGACATCAAAATAGACCACACTACCAACCTGCTCTATATTTTGAACCTTTAAGACTCTGCGAGCAACATATGCATTAAGATGTGTCTTATCAAAATTGGTATGCATGGCGATATTTGAGATACCTTTTTTGATGAGCAATTGAAGTAGATTTGACGGATAGGTGTTATAGTTTATGGATTTTAATGGAGCAAATATAAGAGGGTGATGAGTAATGAGTAGACTTTTTGGCTTAAGTGAGTCCAAGAGCTCCTCATCAGCATCTATGCTAAGCACAATCTCATCAATATCATCATCAAAACTGCCTACAATAAGACCCGAATTATCCCAACTCTCTTGTAGCTCAAATGCACTTATGGAGTCTAGTCTCTCATAAATCTGAGCTAACTTCATGAGATCTTCTCTAGTGCCTCTTTAGCATTCTCATAGTCTGGATCTAACTCAAGAGCATGTTCAAACATCATCTTTGCCCCATCAAGATCACTCTTCTCAAGTAGCAACTCCGCATAGTTAAAATATGTTAATGGATTATGCTCATTGATATCAACAGCACTCTTGTAGTGCTCTTGTGCTTCATCCAATCTACCCAATGAGCGAAGCACAGAGGCTATAGCATTATGTGTGATATCATCATCAGCATATATAGACAGTGAGCGTCTATAAGAGCGTAGTGCATCCTCATCTTCTCCAAGTTTATGTAAAATAAAACCTAATTTATTTAGTATCTCTATATTGTCAGGATCTTTTTTCTCTGCTCGCTCAAGATAGATTTTGGCATTGAAAAAATCACCCTCTTGATGTGCTTTGTCGGCCTTCTCTAAGGCATCACTAAGAGTTGAGCTAATATTGCGTGGTTTTACTCTATTGGCAGTATTGGCTGGTGTACTATTTTGTGATGGGAGTGTTGGCTTACCATCTTCAAGGGTCCGAACATGACGGTATATCTGCCAAGCAAAATAAGCAGCACCTGCTAGTAGTAGTAGTTGAAAAACGCTCATAACAGCCACTCCTGTAATTTTTTCGTATTATACTATAAAACTCACCTAATGATACCACTACCTGCTACATTGGCACTATGGTAGATCACTGTGTGGTGTTTTTTAGCATAAAATAGCATCAAAAGCCTCTGCAAAGATGGCTCTATAGATGGGGTAAACCAGCCATTATTGCTCATAGCTATCATATAGCTTGGATCTGCTGCAAATAGCTCGCTACTAGTAGCCTCATAACATATTGCATTAATAAATGTAGTCTCTTTGATGGTAAAGTATGTAGGTGTATCAGATGCAACATAATCAGATGCGCCACCAAAGATAGCATCATTGATCCAACTAGCAAGTGGGTCTGGTAGCGGTACATACTCCCCAAATGGGACAAGAACCATCTTCTTGGCAATCTGTACACGCTCGTTGTCAAATATATAAGTAACATTATAGCTGCTTCTACCCTCTGCAAAGAGTGCGCCTGTTACTATCGCTATCTTTTTCGATCTTTGAAGTAGCTCATCTAAAAGATCTTCTCTATAGTTTAAAAATAGTGGAAATGTTGACTCTGGAAGCACTACAATATCATACCCTAGCTCAATCGCGCTATCTATCTGAGCAAAATTCTCATCTATGATACTATTGCGATACTCTTTTAACCACTTGATCTCCTGAGGGATTTGTGTCTGTACTAATTTTATCTTTAAAGATGATAGATCAGCGCTAGGTTTTGCATCATACCCAATCAGCAACAGTAACAATAGAGCATACTTAGCAGGATGTCTCAAAGAGGCTACGGTTGCCAATACAGCCAATACAAGAGCAAACTGCCACTTCAAGATACCTATGTAGCTAAATAGCAACGGAAGCTCTAAAACCATCCAGTTAAAACCAAATATCGAGATAAAACTAAGCCCAAAGAGCACTATGGCTCTAATATAAGCGTTACTACTTAACCCAATAGCACCAAAATAGAGTGCATAAACAGAGGCAAAAAATATAGAGACTACACCCTGCATGTTTGGGAAATCATAATACCGAAAACTAAACCCAACCCAATAAAACCACAAAATACCTATAAAAAATCCAGCAAGAACCACTACCCTTAAAGATGTAGTAAGCAACATATAATAAGCAGCTAATGCCAAAATAGTCTGCACAGAGGCGACCTGTTCTATATTAAAATAGTCCAGATAGATTGAGGATGAGAAAGCTACGGCTATAGACATAGCTACAATAATAGTTTTAAAATATTTCATGCTAGGCGAATTATATCAAGTTTTAGGCAAGCCTCTACCCCCTATGCATCAGCAGTAGACTTGCCATCTGTTTTCAAGATGGGCAATATCTACTTTTTGAGAAGGTTTAATGTTGATGAAGATTGTCCTTGGTATCTTTTAGCACTTTTTCATCAAAGCCTTTTGCCATCAACCATACTCCTAAAATCAACTCCAATAGTGCTGTTGGTATATTGAGCATCAAGTACTCAGGCGTAATAATTTCAATCACTTGAAACAGAATTAGAAAACTTGCAATTATCGATAATATAGCGCCTATCAAGCCCCAAACTGCAATCCACTTTGGAATTAATTTTGATCTAATTAGTAAAATATAAAACATCATGTTACTTGCACACAAAATGAAAACCATAAATATATGATTTACATAATCTCTTATACTTTTTAATACATTTCCAAATATCTCTAAATCAGAACTATTTTGAGATAGATGACCAACAGACTCTTGACTTAAAGATAAAATTGACAACAATAATATAGTTCCAAAAATTACTAAAGTTGCTGCTATAAGCCTTAAACTCAAAAATCCAATTGCTAAAGTATTGCCAAAT
>Ga0256834_1000698_pt1 | contig 23891 bp, 13 predicted proteins | sample 4281140metaG_FD_190536 | JGI IMG/M metagenome (GOLD analysis project Ga0256834, IMG submission 190536) | Hydrothermal vent microbial communities from East Pacific Rise, Pacific Ocean - 4281-140 | ecosystem: Environmental > Aquatic > Marine > Hydrothermal vents | place: Pacific Ocean: East...
CTCAACTGATAAATAGAGAGAATGGCATCACTTAAACCTGAAACATCACCAGCATCTACAGCAATACCCGCGCCCGACTCCTTTACCACCTCAGCACCTACTCCTGACATGCAGGCAATGATCGGTTTTGCAGCAGAGAAATAGCCTTGAAGTTTACTTGGAATTGTCAGTCTAAATATCGGTTGATCCGACAAGCTAACAAGTAAGAGACCGGCCTTATCATATAGATAGGGCAGCTCAGCGGGTGTTACCCGACCCGGTAGAATAAGGTTGTCTAAACCTTTAGCTGCCGCTTCTGCCATCACTTGCGCTCTCATACTACCAGCACCCACCAATAAAATTTTGATCTGTGGGTTTTGCTTGAGATGTAGTGCCGCCTCTATCACGGACTCCAGGTTCTGAGCTATACCAATATTCCCAGCAAAGACCACACAAAAATACTCTGTTAATAGCGCATCAAGTTGGCTATTTTTCAGTGGGACTTGCGGCTCCAGGCTCAAGTCCCAGTGTGAATTTGGATAGTACTCAACCTTATCGGCATGAGCTAATCGTTGAACTGACTCAGAAAAAGCAGGGGATTGCACCAATAGCTGATCAGCTGCACTGTAAATGAGTTTAACCAACTGCCTCACCAGATAGATAGCCAATCTATTTTTTATAAAACCTGTAGCCTCAATACTTTCTGGCCATAAATCCTGCACCCAAATTGATAGTGGCGCCCCTATTTTCCACTTAGCAAAAATAGCAGGTATGGCCGAGAGAATGGGTGAAGGTGCATATACCAATACGACATCAAACTCATGACGATGAACAAGACTACGGATATGACGACAGCCATTAAAGACAAAAGAGAGGTAGTTGCGAATTAGGTCTACTCCACCACCCCCATTGCGCGGCCTTAATGGAACCCGAAAAACAGTAATATTTTTACCAAAAAGCTCCCGACTGACACCCTGTTGGCTATAGCCATCAAAGATCTCACCTTTTGGGTAGTTCGGTTTACCCGTGATGACGGTTACTTCATGGCCATCAGCCTCCAATTGAAAAACAAGGTCATTAATACTAAAGACCTCAGGCCAGAAATATTGACTCACCAGCAAAATTTTCAAGCGCATACCCTCTTTTTTTGTTGGAGTGCATGTTCAAAAAGCTTGTGATTGTCTGCAATCTGTTTTGGTGTACAGAGAAAATTAGCCGCCTGATCTAAAATCCCTTGTCTAACCTGCTCTCTCTGAGGCAGTGTTAGCTGAGCAAAGCCCTCTATTTTTTCAGCAAACATTTGTTGATTTTCCAGATCAAAATCCCAGCCAAAGCCTTTACTCTGTAGATCTCTCCAGGGTGTACGATCACTAATTAAAACAGATGTTCCAACAGATATTGACTCAGCAATCACATGCCCATAATTCTCACCAAGGGTCGGCAGGAACATTAGATCATGTGATGCCAAAATAGGTTTCACTCGTGCCGGCTGAGCAATGCCACAATATTGCCACTCTACATTCTTAGGCAGCTCATTTAACAGCACCTCACACTGTTGCCAATAGTAGGGATCCTCCTGTGGCCCATAAATATTAAAAATAGTAGGCGAGCTAACCAATTGAAGTGTTTGGACTGCAAATTGCAGGTTTTTCATAGGTGAGATACGAGAGAGAAAAACAACTTTCAGCTGATCACAATCCTCTCCTCTGGCATCGTATTTCTGAACGGTTGTAGGCAGATCACTAGCTATCTTGATCTGATCATCAGAGAGACTTAGTACACGCTTTATATCCTCCTTTTCATGCACACTGGATGCTTGAAAGATTATATTATTAGCGAGACCCAACAACTTAAAGAGCCAAATGAAGAAGCGCTTACGGTGGCTATTCAGCGCTAGTGCCCCACCAGAGAACTCGCCTCTTGGTGCAAGAATAACAGGCCTGTTTAAACGACAAAATTTATATATCAAATTTGGAAGAAATGAGAGTTTGAAGTCAAAAAAGCTGTTTAAGTAGATAACATCATACGGCTCAGCAGTGAGCTGTTTGTAAATAGAGGTTATGTCTGATCTTTTTCCTGGAAGGTAGAATACCTGCACATTTTTTTGCTGATTCCAATGCCCCACCTTCACATACTGATAGGGTGCTGGGTCACCATGGTCATGGTTTCTAGTCACAATCATGAACTCATATTTTGCCCCTAATGATGCGACTAGATTTTGAATGGTGGTGACTGGCCCACCCGCCTTGAAACCAGGCAGATAGTAGCTGACAAAGGTGAGTATTTTAGCTCTTTTCTTCTCAACCATAGTCAGCCTGGAATCCATGCTGCCATTGTAAATAATCGGGCGCAGGAAGGAGAGATTGTTGATTGAGAGAGATCAGGAAAAATGGCTCTTTAGCACCTTCACAACACATTCAGCAGTTGACCATCATCGGGGGAAATACTATTTTCCATAGCCTGACAAACCACTTCATCATCTAACAAACACGGTCTCTCCCACACAATATACTCATAATTTAGCCCAACCAACTTAACCACTCTTCACCCCACACACAAGATGCATATTTTTTTATTCACCATATCACTACTGCCCTGTTAACGGGTAAATAAAAAGACCAGACTCGCCTAAATTTTAGTTCAATCTGTTTCACTGCCGTCCTCCTCGGCAGACTATCCGTGCCTAACACATATAGAGGGTCTCTTATGCACGCGCTATACTCGCATCCCCTCTGGCGCTCACTAGGTATGCGGTGCGGCCTCACAGCTACCGAGGACTAATCGCCTTCACTTCGCTTATGTGGAGAACCTGATAGCGCATAGGTGTCCTGTGAGGTGCTATTGACGCAGTCGTTGATGGTGTAATCATCCGTACCATTCAGCGTCTATGGGGTGTTTTTTGTCTACCTACAATTTATTGACTCTATTCAGACAACTGATCAATGAGAGTCCACACGGCTATGGATGCCAATGTTTGCGCTGTACATGGTCTGATTTTATCACTGGTGAGTAGTCCGACACCTTCATCACGCCCCAACATCATGAAACCAAGAGCAGGGTAAGGGGTGATATCGATGCCGATAATCAGTGCAGAATCGACCTGTTGTCCATTGATGTCGTACATTGCATGCTGAATGATTTGCTGAGATGCCTCTCCTCCACCTACCAGTGTGTAGTTTGGGCCTGTAATACAAAGTTTTTCAGCTATTTTGGTGGCGCAACTTGATGCAAGAGTCCCTGGAAAGGCTGCTGGGTTGGCAAAGGCGAGTCCACTCTCCAGTGCATCAGCCCAGAAGGTTATTGAGATTTTAGCTCCGATATCGCCAGTGGCCAAGTAGATGCCTATTACTTGATCTGAACGGTTATCGCTAATCAAAGGGGCGATCTGTTCGCTAGCCCAAATCGCCACAGACTCAGCAGTGATGGCTGGATTATCAGATTTTAATGTCTTTATCACTGAGGCATGCATCAAATAACCTCCATTATTAGAGCAGAGTTTATGCCACCAAATGCATAACCGCAGCTGATTAGCCGCTTGAGAGAGGTCATCTGTCGCGCCTTTGTGGCAATATCTAAAGCTGACTCTGAGTCACTTGTTCTGAAGTTAATGGTGGCTGGTATCAGCCCCTTTTGTAGTGATTGGATGGCAACTACGGCCTGAATCGCTGTCGAAGCTCCGAGTGCATGACCCAATGCTCCTTTCAGAGCGGTGATAGCTGGTCGGTGGGGAAAGGTGTTTTGTAGGGCAAGTGTCTCTGCTGCATCTGAGGCTCGGGTGCCGCTACCATGGGCGCAGACCCAGTCGACCATCTCGGGTGCTAGGTTGGCGGTGGCAAGGGCCTGGGCCATAGCAGCTGCCATACCGCTGCCATCTGGGCGTGGTGCAGTGGGGTGGTAGGCATCACAGGTCAGTCCCAGTGGGCCGATTTTAGCAAGTGGGGTCACTCCCCGTTTCAGTGCTGTGGCCTCTGACTCAAGGATCAACATGGCGGCCCCTTCGCCTAGCTGCATGCCACTTCGTTCTGCATCAAAAGGTCGGCAGTAGTCACTTGTCATTGCCCGTGAACGGCTAAAACCAAGCATCGCAATCTTTGAGAAGGGCTCAACACCACCTGCTATGGCGTAATCGATCTCTCCAGACCGAATTGCTTGGGCTGCACTTCCGATCGCATAGTTACCAGCTGCGCAAGCGCAGCCATAGGCGATGGTTGGGCCTTGTAGGTCAAGATCCTGTTGGATCGCTTTTGGAAAGACCTGGATTGTTGATTGGCTGAGCTCAAAAAGAGCGCCTTCAGCTGCTTGCTCAAAGGCTGCACTCTCACCCATGGTACTACCGATGTAGATGCCAACCCGATGATGGTTTGATAAGGCAGCTTGCGTCATAGCTTCTCTAGCTGATGCTATGGCTAGCATTTGACCTCGTTTAGTATCAGGTGTTGTGAAGTTGCGCACTCGACAAGCATGAGCGATTCTGAACCCCCCAGCTTCAAGGTCTGGCCAGTGCTGAGTAGCGCATTGTCCTTCTAACAGTGCATCCCACAGTTCATCGACCGAGTGACCTAACGGAGTGATAGCACCGAGACCAGTGACAACAACAGAATTATCTCCCCTGTTTTTCGACATAGTCGGCTACAAGCCCCAGCGTTGAGAGACTCTTCCACTCGCTATCGGGTACTTCCACTTTGAAGGCGTACTCCATGCGTGCGATGTATTCTGATAGGGCGAGAGAATCCATACCACAATTATCCTGAAATGAGGTCTCTTCCGTAATGATATCAGGTAGCTCAGGCTTCATTTCTTTAAGCTCACGCAGTAATATTTCGATAATTTCAGCTCTGGATTTTTTCATATAGATGCTCGCTAGGGGGCTCTATGGATAGATTGGTATTGCATTAGCTGCTTCGATACTCCCATCAGCACCCACAAGTGGGATCAAAGGGTCACCCATTATACGATAATCTTTTGTTGCACTTATCTCTGTTGGGAAAGCCTTTAGGATTAACTCAGCCAGATTGGAGACCCCTGCCTCTAATGCGGCACAGATACCGACTGCCCAACGAGTGTTATTTTTGTGTAGCGTGTCATTTACTGAACCGAGTGTTGCTCCAGCAATACCCAGAAGTGGAAGCTCTTCAGCAAATGAGAGCCCCGTTCGGCGGCGGCTTGCTGTACGACAACAGAGAGAGAAGAGAGCACCTGTTGGTTCACCATCTAGTCCTTTGAAGTGATGGGCGCGGGTGCCTCGATAGCCAACCCAGCCAATTGGACGGCCATGCCCCACATAGATGGCGGCGGCTAAACCACTTCGAATTCCCTTTACCATATCTTCACGATATAAGAGATCACTTGACCAGCGGTAAGTGGTATTTTGCTGGCTGAGTAGTGTCTCAATGCGTTGGGCAAGACAAAGATATTGTCCTTGCCATTGTGAGAGTACGGCGATGGGTTGATGTCCTTCTTGTCGTCGATGGATTTTTGCTGCGTTTGCTGCGAAACGTGCCAGCCCCTCTTCACTGACCAATGGCAACCAGCCAACAGGAACAGACCGGCCACCATGGGTTGTCAGCATAGGCCCAGAAAGAACACTCTGCGGTGAACGTCTTGCAGAGCCAATCAACAACATGGCATCTGAATTGGCAGCGAGCTGTTGCAGTTGATCTAAATCAGGGACGTTCTCAGCTGTTATTGGCTCAACGCTATACCCTTTATCCTGATAAGCCAGCACCAGAGGGGCCAATGGAAGCATGGCCCGTTCTGGTGCGATAATGGATACTCTCATCCTCTATGCAGCTGCCTGAAAGGAGTCGGCATAAGGCTGCCAGGCTTCGTAGTTGGCGGCCGGCTGGTTGAGTAGAAAACGGCGAACGAAGTAGTGCATTGCAATCTGCCCCTGCTGTTCTCGATTGAAGGCATCAAGATTACCACCAGCTGCATTCAGCTCATCTTGTCCCCCTTCACCAGTGAACTGCCCAGTGTCAAAGGTGTCGCTGTTGCCGACATAATCAATTGGGATAACGGTGCTGCTGACACCCTCATCATAACCATAGTTGTAGACATTACCTGCTTCAATTGCCTGTACCATATATAGAGATCCCTCCTGAGTGTATTGCCAGACGTGAGCCAGTTCATGGACCAAGGTGGCACGATCAACCCCCATTGTGCCCAGACCATCAATATCGATCGCATCATCCAGATCAAAGTTGATCAGGTTGTTGGTGACAAATGCTCGTGATTCCGTATTGTTAGTCCACCAGTCCTGAATACCGAAGATGATCGCATTGGTGGGACTTTCGGTTGCGATATAGACAGTATCAAGATCGATACTAGCGCCATAGACATTGGTTGCGTCGGTTTTCTCGTTGGTGGTCAGTGGGCGATAGCTGGCCAGGTTGTTGAGCAATAGACTGACAACGGTAGCAATGGCCGCTGTAGAGACTTCATAGACGGCCTCCAGCATATCTCTGACCGGCTCTTCAAGATCAAGCAGGGTTTGAGTAATCTGTTCGAGAAACTCTTCAGCCGTTTCAATAATGGCGGCCTGGAAGATATCTTCCAGCGATTGGCCAATTGAGCGAGCAGCTGCCAGTAGATTCTCCAGAGCCTGATTTGGATGGGCAATGATCTCAGTGATCAGAACACCAAGTGTAACGCCGATGGCCAATGCCTCTTTGATCACTTTTGCCACAACCTGAACAGCGCGGCTTGCCATCCAACTCACCAGCTCGGCGAGTTCGTATCCAGCCTGTAGTACCCCTTTAATGAATTTGCCAAGGGCCGGGAGAAAATCTTTCTCGATATAGCTGAGGGCGTAGCTAATCGAGTTGCCAACACGTACTGTTGCTTCAGCAAGGACCTCTAGAGCCGCATCACCTGCAGCAATCGCCCAGTCAATCGCATCGGAGATAGCTGTGCCTATATCCTCAATGATCTCCAACATCCGGTCGACGAAAGCAGCGCCTTGTCGCAATGCCCAATCCATGACCTCGGTAATGCTATGTTTGACAAAACGGATTGCTAGAACCGTCTCGCGCCAGAGGGCAGATGCAAGATCTTCACCACGATTAATCAGCCACTCCAATATTTCACCCACTGGACCGAGTGCTTGGAGTACGCCATTGATAATTTTACGCAGCACATAGTAGCTCTCACTGACAACCGCTTCGAGCAGTTTGGCAACCGTTGCACCCACCTCCAGAGCAGCCTCGATAAAGCGTGCGGCAGTTCGATAAGTGAACTCCACCATCCTCATGGTGAATTCAGCGATTGTCTTGCCCAGTTCAAAAGCGGCTTTGATCACATCCTTCAGTAGGTTGAAAGTGAGGCTGGCGATATCACGCAATACATTGAGTAGGCTGGTGCCAAGTTCAAACATTGTCTCAACGACTCGTCTGACAGCAGCAAAACCGTGGGCAGCCAGCTCAGTGACCATATCGACCAAGGTTTTTCCTGCGTTGACTAGGCCTTCGACAATTTTGGTGGCAATCTCAATGCTGGATCGAATGATATAACTAGCAAATTCAGCGATTGTTGCGCCAATATTTGCAGCTGCTTCGACAATTTCACGAACCATATCCGCACCAGCATCAATCACCTCATCAAGCAGTTCTGTTACGGTACGCCCCAGATTTGTTAATGACTCTATGATCTGATTGAAGAGATCTCCAGGGCGGGTGATGGCCGCCTCAAGGATCTCCAACGCTGCTTTACCAATGGCTAATAACGCCTTGACTGTATTAGTGATTAAGGTGGCACCGAACCTGAGTGCTTGCTCAAGAATATTGCCAATTGACTTGCCAATTTCGAGTAATGCTTCGATCCCTTTACGTATCACCTGATAGGTTTTTTCTGCAAGCCATTCTAGTAGTTCCCAAAGCTGACGACCGAGTTGATCAATCGCTTTTAAGACGGTAACCAGGGCATCTTTTGCTAGATTGAAGGCTGCTTCTAATACCTCAACAAGTGCTTTGCCAACATCTTCGATAGCCTTGACGATCTTCTTCACCAATTGATAACCGGTCTCAATGGCTGACTCCAAGAGTTCCAGAATTGTCTTGCCCGCTTCAAGCAATGCTTGAACCAGATCTGCCACCTCTTCAGCAATCCAGTTTACGACATCAACAATCGCATCGGCGAGGCTCTCCACAGCATCGACAATCGCATCAACCACCGCTGTGACTGCATCGGAAATTGCATCTGCTACATCTTCAAAGAACTCAACAACAGCAGAATCAGTATCTTGGTCGGGTATGATATGGTCGTTGGCTGCGGCCATATTTCGGATCGTTCCGCCTGCATCGCGTAGCCAATACATCACCTCTTTGATCGCTGCCTGATCCTTCTCATTGTTCTCTTTCAGGACAAAGTCGCGCATGATTGTACGACCCTGAGATCTTGGCAGTTGGCCAATTGCATGGACAATTCCACGTGCCTCACCCGCATTTCTGTAGCCATCTAAAAGTGCTTTACGCTCAGGTGTATCCATCAATGCAACCTGTTGAAAAAGCTCACGATGATGCATTGGGTCTTTCAGACTGATGGCATAGGCCTCAGCTAGTTTTACCCCTTGCTTGGGGTCATTTTTAAATGATATTTTGAAGGCTGGAGCTAACTCAACAGAGTGAAGGTCAAGTGTGTTGAGGCGTTCAACAACGGCGGTACGGTTATTCAATGGAACATCTGAGAGTGCACTGTTGATACGGTTCATGACATTTCCTTTATCTGAACAAGGGCCAATTAAACTATTAAGCTGGCAGTATGAGAGGTAATCTATGCTGTATTGAATAGGAATTTAACTCCTTGCTTGGCATTCTCTGGCAGGCAGGAAAATGAGTCAAGCAAATAAAGTCAAAAGTCAATACTAATGTTTAGTTCCCTTGAAAAAGAGGGCAATAGAATGTGATCTACAGGCTATTCGTCTCTATACGCTTAAAAATATCACTTAGCCTTAATTTTATTTAAGCGATACTGGGCTAGGAAGGACTACGCTGACCTACCCCTCGTAGTAACCGGTCACTCGTGGCAACCACAAGACAATCTCAGGGAATAGAATCATCATCAAAAGCGATAGCAGTAGAATAGTGATAAAGACCCACATCTCTCGAATAATATCCTTAAGAGGCGTACCCGTCGTACTATTGAGCACAAAGAGAAGGACACCATAGGGTGGTGTGATCAGACCAATCATCATATTCACAACCACCACGACACCAAAGTGAACCAGATCAACACCCAGTGCTTTTAGTGTTGGCAGAACAATTGGGACAATAACCAAAAGCATCGTCATTGCATCCAAAACACAACCAAACAACAGAAATAGTAGGCTGATTAGCAGTAGAAACAGTAGCGGTGATAGCTCAAACGTCTGCAACCAATTTGCCAACTGATTGGGTATCTGTTCAGAGACAAGGATGTAGTTGATGATAAAAGCACCGGCGATAATCAGTGCAATAACAGCACTTGATCTCACCGTATCCGAGATAATTTTTGACAGCGTTTGTAACCCCAAAGCACGGTAGACGATACCAGCTAAAAATAGTGCATAGAGGCCCGCTACAGCAGCAGCCTCTGTTGGGGTGAAGATGCCACCATAGATGCCACCCAAAAGAATGGCCGGCATCATCAGTGGCGGTATGCCTCTCAATATAATAAGAGGGTATGCACGCCAGGGGATCACCGCTTCAGTGGGAAAATTGCGCTGTTTAGCGATAATCCAAACCGTCACCATTAAAGCTGCCGTCATCAGCAATCCTGGCCCCACGCCACCCAAAAAGAGCGCTCCAACAGACTGATCAGACACCATGGCGTAGATCACCATCGGTATAGAAGGGGGAATAATGGGGCCGATAGTAGCTGAAGCGCCCGTGATGGCCGCAGCAAATCCTGGTGGGTAACGGTTGTTTTTAACCATCATGCCCACCATCACTTTCCCCATACCTGCCGCATCAGCAATGGCACTACCACTCATGCCTGAGAAGATGAGGCTGCTCATGATATTGACCTGTGCCAATCCTCCCCGCATCCTACCGACCAGCGCTAAAGAGAAACCCATTAAGCGATCGCTAATGGTGCCCGCATTCATCACATTGGCGGCAAAGATAAATAGCGGAACCGCCAACAGCACAAAGCTATTGTAGAGGCCGTTCATGATCGCCTCAGCAGCCAACCCAGGGTCTTGACCCGAGAGGAGTAGATACAGGATTCCACTGACGATCATTGCGGGGCCAATATCTGTTCCCATTATCAACAGGGCAACCAGCACCACCAGCATAATAATGAGTGGGAGTGTCACAACGCATCCTGCCATTTTTTGCCGAGCAGCCGTACTGATCGATAGAGACTCCTCACCAATAGTGCAGCCAGGAAGATGATGAAGATAGCAAAAACCTGGTCAAAACCGATCTCCAACACCCCTGTGGTGTCATATTCCATAAATTTGATGTAATCAAAATTGGCGGGCAGCGCAAAGAGAAGAGTACCAACGATAATCAGCGAGCGAGTAATTGCCATCACCCTTTGAGCCGAGGGAGATAGATGGTTATAGATCAGATCAAATCGCACTTGATCACGATGACCCACCATAAAAGCAGCACCCCAGAAGATCAGCCAAAGATAGGCGATAACGGAGATCTCCGCTGTCCAGCCCAGCGGTTCATTCAACACATAACGAGAGAAGACCTGAAGCAAAATGGTGATAAACATCAGCAGAAAAAAGCTCGAACCGACAAGCTCCAACATCTGACGAAACCGCTTTATTTGTCTTTCAGAAACCACTTATTCTGCTCATAAAGAGTGAGTGGCCACTATCTTGCTGCTGCGTTGATACGCGCCAACATACCTTCTGGCCAACGCTTTGAGAGACCCGACTCAAGATAGAATTTCTGAACATGCTTGCGGAAGGCGTCGATATCAGGCGTGGTAACAAGCAACCCCTCTGACTTGAAAAATTCAACCAGCCGCTTCTCATCCTCGATTCGCCCTTGGTTGTTGAACTCTGCCGCTGCCCTCGCCGCCGTTTTAATCATCAGCTGTTGTGGTTGAGTCAGCTGCTTCCAGGTTTTATTGGCCATCGTTAGGAAGACCCCATCAACAAGATGGCTGGTGAGAACAATCTGCTCAGTCACCTCATAAAACTTAGCTTTTTGAGTGGTCGGCAGCGGGTTATCCTGTCCATCAATGGTACCCGTCTTCAGCGCAAGATAGACCTCATTAAAGGCCAATGGCGTAGGGCTGGCACCCAACGCCCTACCCAGGAGCTGCCACACTTTAGAGCCTGGCATACGCAACTTCACCCCTTTGAGATCAGCGGGAAGAGAGACATTACGCTTGGTTCTCAGGTTGAGTTGCCGCGTACCAAGATAGGCGACAGAGAGCATCTCAACCTCCATCACATCAGACACCTTGCTAAACACCTCATCACCAATCGGCCCATAGTAGACCGCCTTTTGGTGCTCAGGGTTGCGTATCAGATATCCGCTGGTAAAGATGGAGTAGGGTCGAATACGCTTGGCAATATCCTGCATTGAGATGAGCGCCATATCAAGATTGCCACGCCGCATCTGCGTTGGCTCAGCGCCCTGTTTGAAGAGTGTGCCACCGAGAAAGATCTGCACATCAAACTCACCAGGGGCGGAGGCTTCCAATCGCTCCTTAAAGATATAGAGCATCTCCGCATGCCAATCCCCCTTAACGGCAGGCGACGAGATACGCAGCACTGTTTTATCGGCAGCCAAAGCAGTGCCGGTAAAAAGTGCAAAAACAGTGAGGCCGACAATAATCTTAGGTACAAGGTAAAACGGCTGTTTAAATAGTGTTACTGGGCGCATCTCACCACCTCAAATAAAAAGAGGATGAAGTATACCTAACCCAACGTGTAGGTCACCCTATTACTAAGGCTCAAATCCCCAGACAGCAACAGGCACATAGGATGAACCACAACGGAGTCCCCTAGCTTGCCCCCTTACTCACCCCTTCATGTGGAAGATGCACCTCTTCTACTGAACCCGCATCGGGGTCATTGAAGGTCGCCATACTCAGCTCATCTTCACTCTGTGCGACAACGGTGGTCACCACGGCATCACCCGTCACATTGACGGCTGTACGCATCATATCGAGCAGACGATCCACACCCATAATGAGCGCAATACCCTCTACCGGCAGCCCCACTTGATTGAAGACCATCGCCAACATAATCAGCCCGACACCCGGAACACCGGCAGTGCCAATTGAGGCGAGCACGGCCATACCGATGACGGTAAGATAGCCGGCAATACCCAGCTCAATGCCATAGACATTTGCAATAAAAACCGTCGCCACGCCCTGCATAATGGCGGTGCCATCCATATTAATAGTCGCACCAAACGGGACAACAAAAGAGGCGGTGGAGTTATCGACACCAAGACGCTTTTCTACCGTGCGGAGCGTAACAGGAATAGTGGCATTGGAGCTGGAGGTGCTGAAGGCGAAGACCTGTACCGCCCGCATCTTCTTCAAAAAAACCAAGGGGCTCACGCGCCCCAACAGTTTAAGCAGCAGCATCAAAGTTCCGGTGGCGTGGAGCAGCAGCACCACGGCGACCACCCCAAAGTAGCTGATCATCGGCAAGATCATGCCCAGCCCTTGCTGGGAGAAGGTCTTGGCCATTAGCGCAAAAACGCCCAAGGGGGCGATGTGCATCACCACCGTCACCACCTGCATCATCACCGTATTCAGGCGTTCAGCGGCCTCGGCAATCGGTCGCCCTGGCTCACCAACCATCAAGACACAAACGGCAAACAAGATGGTAAAAAAGATGATCTGCAACATATTGCCATCGGCATAAGCGGCTACTGGATTGCCTGGAATCAGGTCAATAATCACCTGAGTCAACGGCGGAGCCTCGGGTGCCGTGAACGCACCTTGTGCCACCGTCGTCATATCAAAACCCTCTCCCGGCCCCACCAATACAGCGACAGTAATGGCGAGGGTGATGGCGAGAGCGGTGGTCAGCATAAAGAGTAGAAAGGCTTTAATCCCCACACGGCCCAAGGTGTTGACATCTCCAATGCCGCAAACACCACAAATTAGGGAGAAGGTGACCAGCGGTACCACCAACATCTTCAAGGCGCTGATGAACATTGCCCCTACAACATGAAACAGCCCATTGACCAGATACTCCTGGATGAAGACCACATCGGAAGCAAAGGCATTGATCAGGCTGCCAAGCACCAGCCCACAGAGCATCCAGATTAGGATTTTTGTGGTCATCGTCATTTTCTGTGGCATGGAGGCTCCATTCTATTATCGGGGTAGCAAGTGAAGATGGAGAATAACGGAAACCATCATAATGACAATGTAAATATTGTCATCAATGAGTGGCCAGAGTATCAAAGAGGCGTAGAACCCTCTCAATAAGAGAGCGGTATATCGCCTCCTATTTCAGGCTCTCTGCTCTGCTGTATTGATAGCAACGATACGCTTCAAACGATCTTTCAACAGCCAAGGTAGCACTGTACTCCGCAAGCGCGTCCGGCAGATCAATATCTGCAAATTTAACCGGCATAGAGGCGGGAAGCGTTGTTGAGTGGTGTTCAATCAAGGCTGGGGGTTGTGGCGAGACGGTTAATGTAAAGGTGGTTGGGGCAAGAGACAACCCACTCCCCAATACCTTCATATAGGCCTCTTTTCTTGTCCAGAGTTGGAAAAATGCAGCTTTCTGCTGCGCTTGGCTCAGTGAAAAGAGCGCCTGCTGTTCAGCTTTAGTGAAAAACCGTTGGCCGATCGATAACCAGTCTGTTTTTCGCCCCCTATATTCGATATCAACGCCCACCTCTTGGCCACGCGCCACAGCGAGAAGAGTGACATCTTCGGTATGGCTTAGATTGAAGGTTAAGGTTGGCTTCTCGCTCTCATCGACAAGGAGTGATGGCTTCCCCTTTTCACCCTTTTTATAGTGGATGTGGGTTGGCTCTATATTCAAATAGTTGGCCAGAACCGAGCGTTTGAAGCCGTGCGAGATGATGAAACGTTCTCGGTGTTGAGCAAATTTAAAACGCTCGGCTCTGGCCCGCTCTTCAGCAGAGAGCAGTGAATTGAAGTAGTCGGCACGATTTTTCACGCTCTCGGCCTGACAGAGCCAGATATCGATGATGCCGGGCTTTAGTTTATAGTCTGGTTTCTCGCACCAGCGAGTGGCAGCCATTTTCTCAACAACCCATGCAGGGTATGCGCCCTACAAAATTCAAACTCTAGGACTGTTTGGAGTGTATCGCTGATTCTGAGCAGGTAGGTAGAGCCCTTGGCTCTTCAACACCTGCACACGGTGCTGGTAGGCGGCACCAAACATCAGATGTTCTGCCACATCAACCACTTGGCGGTTGTTGTAATCTTTCAGATAGGTGGGGGCAACCCAATCATTGAAGGCACCCAAAGCGGGGCCACTCCAGATCTGGTAGTCAAACTCACGCCCTTTTACACCCGCATTTGACCAGCGGGAGGATTGGCCCAGATACCAGCGAAAGACCAGTGCCATCTGTCTTTTTGGATTATCTTTTGCCTTCTCGATCATTGATGGATCACGCTGCTGAAAAAAGGCGACCGTCTCCTGCCAAACCTCATCCACGCTCTTCTGTAGGATCTGCTTCTCCAGCTTCGCCAGCTCAGCGGGTGGAATCTCCGCAAGGCTGTTGTAGCTGGTGTACAACTCATAGAGCTTCTGTGCGCGCATCGGGAAGAGTGTCCCCTTCTTCAACACCTGCAGCTTAATACCGCGTTCAAACATATCGGAGGCGGGAGCCATCACCACATCGGCCATGCCCGCCTCTGCCAGAAGTTTGCGGGTATGTTCAGAGGCACCCGCCTCAACACAGCTCTGGTTGACGGAGCCGGTGACAATATAGGCGGCACCCATCATGAAACAGGCGAGTGCCGCATCCGGCGTACCGACACCTCCACCCGCACCAACACGAATCTCAACGGGGTATTGGCGCTGCTGCTGAATCTCATCACGCAGCGCGATAATGGATGGCAGCAGTACGGTAAGAGGGCGGTTATCGGTGTGGCCACCGGAATCGGCCTCGACGGTGATGTCATCCGCCATCGGCACCTGGAGAGCCATCTGTGCCTGCTGCTGAGTAATCAGACCATCAGCTACGAGCTGATTGAGGATCTTCTCCGGCGCAGGCTGCATAAAGACCGTACCCACTTCACGCCGAGAGATCTTAGCGATGATCTTGTTGTTGATCTGAATATTGCCCTGCGTATCCTGCTGCAACCCCTTGGCACGATAGTAAACCAGCGATGCCGTCATACTAAAGAAAGCCGCCGCCTCAATCACATTGACCCCATATTTCAGATAGAGATCAATGGTGCCCTGCTCGATGGCCGGCTCAGAGGGGTTGTGAATAAAATTGAAAACATAGGGGCCATTAGGCAGTGCTGCCTGGATCTTTTGGATCGCCGATTCAACACGATCGAGATTGAGACCACCCGCACCAAATGAGGCGAGAATATTGGCTTTGCCGAGGCTGATCACCATCTCTTCAGAGGAGATGCCATTAGCCATCGCGCCCGTCATGTAGGCGTATTTCACACCATAGAAGGCTTTAAACGCAGGATCACCCAACTGCTCGGCCACCATCGGCGGCACATAGGCGGTGATCTTCTCAACCGCTTCACACCCCACATTGTTGATGATGACCTGCTCGCCATCTTGGATAACGTAACATGGCTTATTCAGCTCTTGCAGGTTTTCTAAGCCCTGAATCGACATCTTATTCACTCTCCTGGATGCTTAGGCCGATATTTTCTACTGAGTAGATTCGCAGTTCATCTTTCCACAAATTGCCATCAACCACGATATCAATCCGACCAGCACTCTCGCGGATCTCTTTGATGTGGATCTCAAGTGTCATAATTTTATTGGCGGGAATAATCTGTCCGCGATAGCACCACTTCGCCTCATCTTCGACTAGGCCAAAGTGTGGGTTTTTGAAGCCCTTTGCCAGATCTTGTTGCAGTACATAGACCTGAATCGACTGGATCATCGCCTCGACACCGAGCGACCCCGGCATAACCGGATCCTGGTAGAAGTGGCAGGGGTAGAACCAATCTGAAGCATCAATTCTATTCAGCGAGTGGACATAACCTTTGCCGTATTTTCCGCCATCGACCACAACAATCAACTCATCGATAAAATCGAGCATGCCGCCAGCCAGATGGTAGTAAGGCTTATCAGCTTTGGCGGCATAAAAACGATTCCGGGCTGCTTCTGATTGCAGATCAATCTCAATCAACTGCGCCGATGGAATGGCTGCCTCTTTATACCAAGGCAATAACTTTTTGCCCTTATCCATACCGACCTGATTGGAGAGCGAATCGGCGGTGAAGAAACCAAACACCGCATCCCCCTCATAGAAGGCTTCGCCATCAACCAGCAGCTCAAAGGTGAACTTCTGGATGATGTTGTTCATCACCGCAGAGGTGGAGTACATGGTCGATCTGTTTTCGATGGTCTTGCCACGCAGGTCGACCTCTTTAATGAGTCGTCCACGGCCATCCAGATTGCGAAAGTAGAGATTGCAATCGGGGTAGAGCAAGGTGCTACCGATGTGTGAGGTTAAAAAACCGTTGGGCTGGAGCGCAATCTCCATCAACATCGAGTAGGGCGAGAAGGAGGGGTATGAATTCTCGGTGCAGAACCAGACATCCTGCGCCACATCATACTCAGCGATACATTGTGTGGTGTTATCAAAATCGTGGCGTTCACCCTCAACACTCAGCACCCGATGCATCACTTGCAGATAACCATTGGGGGTGCGGGGGGGGCGGCGCTCAGGGTCGCCCGCTTTGGCCGGTGGCTGCTTGTAGATGGCAAACTCTGGGCCGAAACAGGCTTCGATGTCACCCGTTGCAAAGTGGACAATCTGCTCATCAGTGAAGAGCGCCGGTTTCGCCTTGGGTGTAGGCACAATGCTCAATGCTGGGGGGGATGTCACAACAGGCTGAGCAGGGTGTGGTGCGGCACATCCCCCTTTCAGCAGTGCTTGTTCAGCCGTGCTCTTCTCAGAGAGTTCCAAACAGACGTTTCTGAAATCGACCACCACCTTGCCGTCGATCAGAATATCAACATTACCTTTGGCGAAAGGTTTCGGGCTAAGGCCCACCTCTGTCACCTCCAGGCGATAGGTCATCAGACGATGTTTTGGCAACGCCTGACCACGACAGCGAATCGGCTGCGGGATGTTTCTCATGGTCTGAAAACGGGCATCTTCGGTCTTGGTGTGCAGACCAAGGTAGAGCATGAAAAATTGCAGCAACTGCACACACCCTTCAGACATCAATGAACCCGCCAATACAGGATCATCGCGGAAGTGGCTGGTGAAGTACCACTCATCGGGCTGTAGATCTTTCTCAGCTTCGAGAAAACCTAACCCCCACAGACCACCCGTGCGGTCAACCGAGGTGATGCGATCAAGCATCATGATCTTCTCAAGTGGGAAGTGCAGCGATGGGTTTTTGCCCTGTTTGTCATAAGCGGGGTTGGCGTAGCAACTGGCCAGATCACCGCGCATCAGCGCCTGCATATCGCTCTTATCAAAAGCCGTTTTGTTGCACTGCAACAGCGGAGCGAAAGATGATTTTGTCACCTTTGCGCGGGTGGCAATCTCCTCGTTGGTGCGAATCACACCCTTACCCACGGCCAACTCCTCCTGCGAGAAGAAACCGGCACAGCCGCCGTCCATCTTCAGGATCATCTTGTCGCCGACGAAACACTCATAGTTGAAGAAGAAGAGCAGGTTGTTGCCGTGTTTGGCAAATGAGTTGATGGAGATCTCATAGCGCAGGGTCTGCCCCTCTTTGGGTTGGTCATCCAAAAAGGTGAGGGTGCAATCCAGCAGGCGGTAGAGATACTTGCCTTTGTTATCAAAATCGATCCCCATGTAGCTGATCAGCAGCAGATCGCACTGGCCCGATTCGATGCAGATGCAGGTGGGGATCTGGCCATCGGTCGAGTACCAGGCGTTGTGCGGAATATCGTACTCTGTGGTCATCTTGGAGGGTACAAACTCCCCTCTTTTCCCCTGCATCTCAGTGACGCGAGTCACCAGCAGATAGGGATCCATCGGTAGCATCACCCGTTTTGGGTAGCTGTCGATAATGTCATATTCAGGGCCAAACACCTTACCAATCTTGCCGTAGGCAAACTCACGCAGATCCTCTTCGCTGAAGATGATCTCTTTAGGTGTGCTGTATTGGGTGGGGAAGAGCTGCTGAGGTGCAGCCGTTGCGACAGGAGCGAGTGCTGGCGTTTGGCTCACAGGTGCTATCGGTGCAGACCCCGGGCGAATGCTATTGAGAATCGCGGCCGTTTGCGCCTGTAATCCTTGATGACGTGTCGCCATAAAACCGGCATGCATATTACTGATATCGATATTGTGGCGTAACATCTTACGCAGCATCTCATCCTGTTGGTTGGAGAGTTGGGCGGCCACAGGGCTACTGCTTACAGGTGTTCTTTCTGGCATCTTTTGTCTCGCTTGACCTCGACTAACAGGGCTTACAGCCCTCTTTACTTCAGCTTTAACAGGCTGGGCCACTACCGCTTTTGGTGCCTGAGGCACCACTTTAGCGACTTCAGCCTTTTTGATCACTGGAGCCGGTTTAACAGCTACCAGCTTCGGTGTGGTCACTTTTTCAGGCAGGAATCTGCTCCGGTTTTCTGCAGTGAGGATCACCTCGGCGAAAGGTTGACGACCCAATACCACCGATTTAACTAAACTCGGTGCTTTTTTCTTAACCACAGGCTCGGCGGGGTAGAGTCTATCCAGATTCATATCAACGCCGTGACAGGTCAGCTTTGCGGCCAGCCTGAGGATTGAGGTGTAGTCATCAACCCCTTTACGGTTGATGTTGACCGCCAGATGATCTTTTCCCTTCAGGCTCTCACCGATCCACTTGGCACAACTCCCCTGCGGCCCCAGTTCAATAAAGATACGTGCACCATCCTCATAGACTTGGTTAACCAGTCTTGGGAAATCGACCATATGGGTGTAGAAGGTGGCGATGTTGTGACCAATCACATCATCTTTAATCTCGGTCTTTTTGTAGTCCGCCGCCGTATAAAAATCGACCCCTTCAATCTGAGTGGTTGGCATGGTGTGCAGTGTTTTGAGTGCATCAAACTCCGCCATAACCAGCTCATTGTGCACCACATCTTTGATCGGTACGGGGAAGAGTTTCCACTTCAATTTCTTTACAACACGACGACACGCCTCGTCATCTCCGGCGATAACAATCTCATTGGGCGCATTGACAATAATGAGAAATACCCGCTCCTCTTCGGCAATAACGGGGGCCGCTTTCTCCGGCGAAGTGCGTAGGGTGTAGGTGCCCCAGATTGGTTTATCGCCCTCTTTTGATGGGGGCAAATTCCACGCCTGTCGCACCACATCCATCTCACCTACAAGGCGGTTGTGGAAGGTGGCGGTTGAGTGCAGCGTCTCACTCATATAGTCGGTATTGCTCCAGGCACCCGATGAGAAGAGCATCGACAGCTCACCCATGCTGTGGCCAAAAGCGGCCCCTGGCTGAACACCCAGCAGATCTTGGATCACCTTGGTGTAGACAATTGAAGTCATGATACCCGACTCAAACATCGCGATGGCATCTTCACCCATCTCAGCTTCAAGCTGTTTCATCATCTTTTTATCGGGCGCTGAAAGCGTCTGAGGATAGATGTAGTGGGTACGCATCATGGTCTTCAGGTTTGAGCTGGCATCTGCAACCCGATCGATCACCTCAGGGAACATGTGGAAAACATCCCGCGCCATACCGATGTAGGAGTTAAATCCGCCTGGGTAGACGAAGGCAATCTTGCCCTCTTTAGCTTGCGGTTTTGGGGTGAAGTAGCTGCCCAATGGGGTCGACCACTCCTCACCACTCTCAATCGCAACCGGCACGCCTTTTATCGCAGAGAGCAGCTCACGCTTAAGCTCTGCAACTGAACGCGCCATCACAACCGCACGATATTTTGCCCTCTTATGCACTTTAAAGTGTTTATACTGTTTGAGTGACAGCGCCTTTAGGTCGCTCTCCTCTGTGACCACGCTCTCAAGCAGAGCAACCGCACTCAGCAGCTCCTTTTCTGTTTGAGCACTAAACGGAAACATAAAGAAGGCGAGACTCTCAAAGAACGCGCTCTTCGGTCTCTGTGCTTTTTCTGCTTCTGAGAGAATCAGGTGGTAACAGCTCTCATCCTGGCCCAGGCTGTTGATCGCAGCGTAACGTTTTTTATGGTCGCTATTGATCAACCATGGACGTGATTCCGTTGGAAAATAGAAACCCTTTTCTCCCCAAGAGGCCGCATCTTTAGGCCCCTGCCACGCGGGGATACCTGGGATAAATCGCTGATAGAGGCAGAGTGCCGTCTTGATCAAGCTGGCAATACCTGAAGCGGCAAAGGTGTGACCGATGTTGGCCTTCACGCTGCCAAGCGCACAGATCTGATTGGGATAGCTCTGAGCCAGAGCGGTGAGTTCGGCACTATCCTGGCTGGCAATGCCACTGCCATTTAGCTCGATATAGTCGATCTGCTCTCTCTTAATACCCGCCTGTTTCAGTGCATCCTTTGATGCCTGATGCAGACTCTCAGCAGAGGCCATTCGCTTACCCGCCAACGCATCAATCGAGGCGTAGACTCGGTCTGCTGTTTCAATCTGGTCATTACGCTTTAGAACAACCGCACCCGCACCTTCGCCGATGCTCCAACCGCGGCTATTTTGATCAAAGCTGAGGCCCGCCGTGCCGCTCTTATCGAGCGGGTGGCGCCGGTTCTGTAGGTAGACATGCTCAAAACCACCCGCCAAATCAACGGCACCCACTACCATCGCATCAACATCACCCGACTCCAGAAACAGCTTTGCCACCTCCAGTGCCTTGAAGAGTGAGTTCTCTTCTGAGGAGATGGTAAAGGCGGGGCCAGAGAAGTCCCACAGTGAGCAGATGCGACAGGGAATAATATTGCCGATAAAACTGGTGAATTGATTGATCTCAACCGCGTTGTGCAGGCTATCTTTTAACAGATCTTCTAACTGCGACTGCTGCGAATCGGTCAGCGTAATATTGCTGCTGCGAAGGCTCTCTTTCAGCTCCCACGCTGCATCAATACGACCGCGGAACTGGTGGATGCCAAGATCCATCTCCATCGCCACAATGACACCGACATTGCCGCCTTTTGGCAGACTGGAGTCTTGTAGTGCCTCATCCAACACCTTCATCATCAGCAACTGCTGCGGCAGCAACGGTGCCTGCTCTTCGGGTGGGATTTTGAAGTAGAGGTGGTCAAAATCGAACTGGTCGATGTAGTTGCCCTGCGGCGCTTCTGCACTCTCTGTTGCGAGGCCGACCCTGTTTAGCAGCTCGCTATCTTTTTCGATACCCTGCCAACGTCTCTCCGGCAGCGCACTTTTTAGCTGTTTCGATTGGTAGATGCTCTCTTCCAGTTCAGAGAGCGATCGGCTCTGACCAAAATAGGCCCCCATACCCACGATGGAGACCGGCTGTGCCGCCACTTTGGCACTGCTCTGTTTAACCGCTTGCGCCTGCTCTTTTTTAGTCAGTGGCAGATGCTGCTCCATCACGAGATGGGCATTGGTTCCACCAAAACCGAAAGCACTGATGGCAGCCACTTTTTTAGTCGCTTTGCGCTTGCCAGGTTTTTTAATCTGCGGCCATGGGCTATTCGTGGCGAGGATTTTGTCACCGGCAATCGCTTCACTCTCTGTATCCAGAGGCTCTTGGACATTGATCGTCGCAGGCAGCAGATCATTTTTCATCGCTAAGATGATCTTCAGCATACCTGCCATACCGGCTGAGGTGAGCAGATGGCCAAAGTTTGACTTGGCAGTGCCCATAGTGAAGTGGACATTTTTATCGCCGAAAAAACCGGCCATTGAGTTGATTTCAGTCTCGTCACCCAACGGCGTACCGGTAGCATGACACTCAACATAGTCGACATCTTCTGGCTTTATGTCGCTATTGTCATAAGCTCGTCGATAACAGGACTCTTGCCCCGTTTGACTTGGGCTTAAGACAAATTTACCTCGACCATCATTGGAGAGGCCGATGCCGCTAATCACCGCCTGAATATTATCGCCGTCACGCAGTGCATCTTCATAACGTTTAAGCACAAACATACCGGCACCTTCGCCGGTATTCAGACCTTTAGAGTTCTTATCCAGAGGGCGGCTAATCTCCCCCTCAGGAAAGGCCTTGAAGGTTGAGAAACCCATCGAGACAAACCAAGGGTCAGCCGCACTAACAGCACCTGCCAGCATCATGTCCGCTTTATGTGAGAGCAGATAGGAGCAGGCAAGTTTCATACTATAGAGCGATGAGGCGCAGGCGGCATCCAGCACCATTGAGACATCACCCAACGCCAACGCTTGGTTGATCACCGTCGCGGGATGACCTGCAACTCCCCCGTTGGTGGGATCGACATCGCTGGAGTCGCCGCCCATCTCTAAGCTCTGATCGTTCAGCAACTCCCTGAGCGGTGTTGCCAACGCTTGATGATAGAGCGGCAGAAAGAGGCGATTTGAGGCTTTAGTGGGGAACGAGAGATTGCCAAGAATGACACCACAGCGAGCCAGTTTTTCAGCCTGCTCACTGTAACCTGAGTTTTTCAGTGCTTCGCGTGAGACATGCAGCGCCCACTGAAAGGTGTTGTCCAGGCTATCCAGTGCATCCGCTTCGAGGGCGTAACCCTGGCTATCGAACTGAAACCCCTGGATATAACCGCCGGTGGTGCAGTAGTAGCGATCCTTGATCTCTTCAGGCGGCCCATTTTTGGCCGGATTGAAGTAATCCGCAGGCTCACGCCCCATCTGCTCCGATGTGGCAGCCACTCTGGAGTCCTTATTAGCTCGTAGATTTTGCCAATAGGATTCAGGTGTCTCCGCCCCCGGGAAGAGGCAGGCGGAGCCAATAATTGCAATCTTATCCATAGGACTCTATTTCGTACTAAAGAGGGAGTTCAGACTGGGACTCACCGTCACTTCAGCGCCGAAGGCTTTTGAGTAGATCTGTCCCATTTTGTCGTGGATGGTGACATCCGCCGTCATATTGGTCTCTGAGGTTGAATCGACATCCAGTGAGATGTAGAACTCTTTATCATCAGGGATCAGCTTGTAGTTGACCACCTTGAGGAACTTCAGCGGCAAGCTACCAAGATGGCGATGTTTCCGCACCCAGACCAACATCGCCTGGAACATCAGATCGGTCGCAAATGGGTTGATTGAGCTGATGGGGAACTGCCCCTGCAGATCATCCTTAATCTTATCCAGATTACAGAGTAGAGTGAGTTTATCCATTGAGGTGTTAACCACCTTCTCGATACCCTGGAACAGCGAGCCGTGGAACAGCGTACCGTTCTCATAGAGATCTTCTCCACTGGTACTCTCAGTTTCACTCAGATCAGACTCGGTGTAGATCGGCCCAGCAGGCAATTTTTTAGCGACCAGGATGTCCGCTTTGTAGTGCCATACCGGCTTATCTGCGCTGTTCTTCGAGGAGATGGTCACCTGGAAGCGGCTCACATTCTCATCATTTGATAACCCTTTTATATCCACCTGATAGGCATCTGCCTGCGCTTTATCGAAGACAATGCCCTTCAATACCTGGAAGTTATCGCACTCAAAAAAGCTGTAGGAGGGGCTAACACGCTCACAGATATTGGCCATCCATGAGAGCGCCGTGGCCGATGGCAACACCGGATTACCACCAATAACATGGTCACTCAGGAAGGGGTTATCTTCCAGTAGCAGGCTGGTATTGATCTGGAAGGTACGCAGCGGTGTATTGCTGTTATCTACATCGGATCGCATGGAGCTGCCAACCAAGAGTTGAACGGTGCCACTGCGTGCCTGATTCAGCTCATT
>Ga0256834_1000699_pt1 | contig 23878 bp, 20 predicted proteins | sample 4281140metaG_FD_190536 | JGI IMG/M metagenome (GOLD analysis project Ga0256834, IMG submission 190536) | Hydrothermal vent microbial communities from East Pacific Rise, Pacific Ocean - 4281-140 | ecosystem: Environmental > Aquatic > Marine > Hydrothermal vents | place: Pacific Ocean: East...
CTTCTAAATTCTCTCCAAATTTGGAAATCACCTTATTTGCAATGACTAATTTTTGATTATTATTAACGTTTTCCACGGCATTAATTAATTCTGGATTGTAATTGTTTTCTTTGGCTATTTTGCTTAATGCCTTTACATCTTTAGGAAAACAAGAACCTCCATAACCACAACCTGGGTTTATAAAACTATAACCGATTCTTTTATCAGAACCGATTCCGTTTTTTACCATATTTACATCTGCACCAACCAATTCACAAATATTAGCAATTTCGTTCATAAACGAAATTTTTGTAGCTAACATTGCATTTGCAGCATATTTTGTCATTTCGGCAGAACGTAAATCCATACTAATAAATTGACTATCACTTTGTATAAATGGTGCGTAAAGTGTTCGCATAGCATCAATTGCATTATTGCTATCTGCACCAATAACTATTCTATCTGGTTTCATGAAATCGGTTACAGCGTCGCCTTCTTTTAAAAATTCAGGATTTGAAACGATACTAAAATCTAGACTTAGGTCTCTCTTTTGTAATTCTTCTTTAATGGTGTTTTTAACTTTATCTGCTGTTCCAACTGGTACGGTTGACTTATCAACTATAATTAGCGGACTTTGCATGAGTTCACCAATTTGTTTTGCTACAGCAATTACATATTGTAAATCCGCCGATCCATCATCGCCCATTGGTGTGCCAACAGCAATAAAAATGATGGACGCATCACTAATAACACTAGATAAACCTGTAGAAAATTCTAAGTTACCATTTTTATAATTGCTATTTACTAAATTTGTTAGACCTGGTTCAAAAATAGGGATAATACCATTTTTAAGGTTTTCAATTTTAGTTGTATCAATATCAATACATACTACACTGTTTCCCATTTCGGCAAAACAAGTTCCTGTTACTAAACCTACATAACCTGTACCAATAATTACAATTTTATTTTTCATTTTTATTGAAATTTAAATAAACTATATACCTGATTTGTTTAATTCTAAATATTTATCTACAAATAACTGGATACCTTCTTCAATAGTAGTAGATGGTTTGAAATCTATATAATCGAATAAACTTTGTACGTTTGCATAAGTGGATTGTACATCGCCAGGTTGCATGCCTTTATATACAATTTTTCCTTTTTTATTTAATGCTTTTTCAACTGCTTTTACATAATCCATTAATGCAACAGGACTATTATTACCAACATTAAATAGTTGATAAGGTGCAGAACTTATGGATGGGTCTGGTTTTTTAGGGTTAAAATTTGGGTTATCTTTTTGTGGCGGTTTTGGTATTAATCGTTTTACACTTTCTACTATATCATCTACATACGTAAAATCTCTGCTCATATTACCATGATTAAAAACTTCAAACTCTTTGTCTTCTACAATGGCTTTTGTAAAGATATGTAATGCCATATCTGGTCTTCCCCAAGGACCATAAACGGTAAAAAATCGTAAGCCAGTTGTTGGTATTCCGTATAAGTAAGAATAGGAATGTGCCATCATTTCATTACATTTTTTACTTGCAGAATACATGGCAAGTGGATGGTCTGTATGTGAAGAAGTATTAAAAGGAATTTCTTCGCTTAAACCGTAAACAGAACTAGAAGATGCATACACTAAATGTTCTACAGGATTTGCTCTACAACCTTCTAAAATATTTAAAAAACCTGTGATATTACTATCTACATATGAATGTGGATTTATTAAAGAATAGCGAACTCCAGCTTGTGCTGCTAAATTCATTACAAAATTGAATTTTTCCTTATCAAATAACGCTAAAATATTATCTTTATCTGCTAAATCTAATTTTATAAATTTTATTTTTCCTTGAACAGCTTTGTTATATTCAATTTTAGAAGTATCAACTCCTAAATCTTCTAATCGTGCTAATTTTAGTTTTGGATCATAATAATCGTTGATATTATCTATACCAACAACCTTATAATCGTTTTTTAAAAGTAAATGTGCTAAATGGTGTCCTATAAATCCTGCTGCACCTGTTATTAATATTTTTTTCATATGTATATTATATTTTTTAAATAGGACATATGCTGTTCGCAATTTTCCATTTTATTATGTGATAAAAATTTTAACATGCTCGTTTCATTTTATTTTTTTATAAACCAATCAAAAGTTATATCTAATCCTTTATCAATATCAAATAGCGGTTTATACTCCATTAATTTGCTTGCTTTTGAAATATCTGCTAAAGAATCTCTAACATCACCTTGCCTATTTGGTCCGTAATTTGCTTTTAACTTTTTATTAGAAACTTTTTGCAAAGATTCCCATAAGGTATTAAGACTAACTCTATCACCACATGCGATATTATAGACTTCGTTTCCTGCTTTTTTATCGGCAAACATGCCTCTAATATTTGCTTGTACTGCATTTTCTACAAAGGTAAAATCTCTAGTTTGTTCACCATCACCATTAATAGTTGGCGGTTTGTTATCTATTAATGCTTGCATAAATAATGGTATTACTGCGGCATAAGCACCATTTGGACTTTGTTTAGGTCCAAAGATATTAAAGTATCTAAAGCCAATAGTATCAATACCATACGTTTTTGCAAAAACATCTGTGTATAACTCGTTTACTAATTTAGTTACAGCATAAGGCGATAACGGTTTGCCAATATTTCCTTCTACTTTTGGTAAAGTTTTACTATCGCCATAGGTAGAACTTGACGCTGCATATACCATTCGTTTAACCGATTTGCTATCTTTTAAAGCTACTAACATATTTAAAAAACCGCCAGAATTTACTTTATCAGTTGCTATAGGGTTATCTATAGATCTTGGCACAGAACCCAACGCAGCTTGATGCGAAACATAATCTATACCTTGCATTGCTTTTTTACAAGTTTCTAAGTCGCAAATATCTCCTTTAATGAATTCGAATGCAGGATTGCTTTCAAATTCTTCAATATTATAATAATAACCATTAGATAAGTCATCTAAAACACGTACTTTTTTAGCACCATATTTTAATAAATATTCTACAATATTAGAACCGATGAAACCTGCGCCACCAGTTACTAAAAAACTTAATTTTGATAAATCTGTATTGTGATATTTGTTCATTTTTTTTAGTTGTAAAGTTTGTAAAGTCTTAAAGTTTGTAAAGTTGTAAAGTTTGTAAAGTTTGTAAAGTTGTAAAGTTGTAAAGTTGTAAAGTTGTAAAGTTGTAAAGTTTGTAAAGTTGTAAAGTTTGTAAAGTTGTAAAGTTTTTAAAGTCTTAAAGTTTAAAGTTTTTAAAGTCTTAAAGTTTTTAAAGTCTTAAAGTTTTTATTATACTTTCCACTTTCCACTTTCCACTTTCCACTTTCCACTTTCCACTTCCTACTTTCCACTTATCACTAACTACGTTCTTATACTTTTTATTAAACCTGATATTAGTTTTGAAATTTCTAATGATAAATTATAAAATTCATCAAATTGTTTTTCATTTATTTTATTTAATTCTTTTGCTAAATAGAGCATTGATCTAACTTCTCCACATGAGCCTTTTGCTACAAATAAGAAATATACAAATTCTTTATTAGATTTTCTTTCAAAACCTTCAGCAATATTATTCATTATTGATACTGATGCTCTTTCTATTTGATTTTTAAAACCAAAATCTCTCGTATTTTTAAAAGTATTATATATCAAAATGGTCAAGGTTTTACTTTTTTGCCATGATATTATGTCTTCAAATTTATTTATCTTCATTTTTTTTAGTTTTTAAAGTCTTAAAGTCTTAAAGTTTTTATTATACTTTCCACTTTCCACTTTCCACTTTCCACTTTCCACTTTCCACTTTCCACTTTCCACTTTCCACTTTCCACTTTTCACTTTTCACTTTCAACTTTCCACTTTCACTTTCAACTTTCCACTTTCCACTTTCAACTAAGTTCTCTCAAATAATCAGCATAAGTACTTTTACCAAGTTCATCTGCTAGTTTTAATAATTGTTTTTTATTGATAAAATTCATTTTCCAAGCAATTTCTTCAATACAGGCAACTTTAAGACCTGTTCTGTGTTCAATTACTTTAATAAATTCGGATGCTTCATTAATAGATTCATGTGTGCCTGAATCTAACCAAGCAAAACCACGACCTAATAATTCCATTTTCAGTTTATTATTTTCTAAATAACGTTGATTTACCGATGTTATTTCTAATTCACCTCTATGCGATGGTTTTACGTTTTGTGCGATTTTTACCACATCATTCGTATAAAAATATAAACCTACAACGGCAAAATTACTTTTAGGGTTTTCAGGTTTTTCTTCAATACTAATTACGTTTCCGTTAGTATCCATTTCAGCAACACCATATCTATTTGGGTCTTTTACTGTATAACCAAATACAACTGCCTTTTGTTCATTAGTAACTGTATTTAAAGCATTTTTAAGTATGTTTTGAATTCCAGCACCATAAAAAATATTGTCTCCTAAAATTAAACATACATCATCATTACCAATAAAATCTTCACCCAAAATAAATGCCTGAGCTAAACCATCTGGACTTGGTTGTACTTTATACGAAAGTTTTAGTCCTAATTGAGAACCATCACCAAATAATTTTTCGAAATTTGGTAAATCATTTGGCGTAGATATGATTAAAATTTCTTTAATACCTGCTAACATTAAAATGGAAAGCGGATAATAAATCATTGGTTTATCATAAATAGGTAATAATTGTTTTGATACCACTTTTGTTAGTGGGTATAATCTTGTACCTGATCCGCCTGCTAGAATTATTCCTTTCATTTGTTTGGTCTTTGGTTGTCTGTTATGTGGTTATTCGTTTATTTGTTTATTTGGTTATTTGGTTATTCGGTTTTCTGTTTATTTGTGATTCTTTTAATCTATTGAGTTTATTACCAATTTCTTCAATCAATTCTCTGGTTTTTAATACCGTTGCAGAATCTATATATTTCAAATCATTAGCAAGTATAATTTGATTTAAGACTTCTAATAGACTACCGTAAGCAATTTCAGTATATCTTGCTTGCTCTTTACCTGATTTTCTTGAACTACCTTCGGCAATGTTTGATGAAACAGAAATAACAGCTCTTCTTATTTGCGAAGTTAAACCAAATTTCTCTTCATTTGGAAATTGATTACTTATTAAATAAATATTTTTATTTAATTCCCTTGCTTTTTGCCAAACATTTAATTTTTCAAAAGAATAAAGTCTCATAGTGTTTTGTTGTTTATTCGTTTAGTTGCTTTTAATTACTCACTATCACCAAATAACCACTAGTAACATTAGTAACCACACTGGTGTTTGTAAAATTGTTTCATCATTTGATTACTAAAACATCACCAAATAAACAAATCACCAAAATAACCAATAATTTAATCATACATTTTCTCATAATAATCTTTATAATCTCCGCTAGTAACATTACTTAACCATTTCTCATTATCTAAATACCAATTTACTGTTTTTTCTAAACCTTTTTCAAAATTTAATGTTGGGTTCCAATTTAATTCGGAGTTGATTTTGGTTAAATCAATTGCGTATCTTAAGTCGTGTCCTTTTCTATCTTCTACAAAGGTTATTAATTTTTTTGAACTTCCTTCTTTTCGATTTAATTTTTTATCTACTACTTTTATTAACGTATCAATTAATTCTAAATTTGTTAATTCATTATTACCGCCAATATTATAAGTTTCGCCTAATTTTCCTTTATGAAAAATTTGATCAATAGCATCTACATGATCTTCTACATATAACCAATCTCTTACATTTAAACCGTTTCCATAAACGGGAAGGTTTTTATTTTGTTGAATATTATTAATAAATAATGGAATTAATTTTTCTGGAAATTGATTTGGCCCATAATTATTAGAACAATTCGAAATTACAATTGGCAATTTATAGGTGTCAAAAAAGGCTCTTACAAAATGATCGGAACTCGCTTTAGAAGCAGAATAAGGGCTATGTGGGTCGTAAGCAGTTTCTTCTGTAAATTTACCAGTTTCTTCTAATGAACCATAAACTTCATCTGTGGAAACATGATAAAATAATTTATTTGTTTTATCTAACCATGTTTTGTTTGCTGCTTGTAATAAATTAACCGTACCAATTACATTAGTCATTACAAACTCTAACGGATTTGTTATAGAGCGATCCACATGAGATTCTGCTGCTAAATGAATAACGGCATCAAAATTATATTCATTAAAAATTTTTTCAATATATGTATTATCGGCAATATCACCTTTAATAAATGTATAATTTGATTTATTCTCAATATCCGCAATATTTTCTAAATTGCCAGCATAAGTTAATTTGTCTAAATTATAAATGTGATAATCTGGATATTTGTTAACAAACAAACGTACTAAATGAGAACCAATAAAACCTGCTCCACCTGTTATTAATATTTTTTTTGTAGTTTCGATATTGTATTATTTTAACCTTTAACCTTTAACCTTTAACCTTTAACCTTTAACCTTATAACCTCATATCCGATTTTTCTTTAGGTAACATAGATTTTACATCAACTAAGACAAAATTGTCGTCGGTTACATTTTCTAAATTGAAGTTTTTAAACTCTTCATGTGCAACAACAATAACAACGGTTTGGTATTTTTTATTTATTTCGCTAATATCAGAAATTAAATCTAAATCATATTCATGTTTAACAGCAGATACTGTTGCCCAAGGATCATAAACATCTACATTTATTTTGAATGATTTTAATTCATTTATAACATCAATTGCTCTAGAGTTTCTAATATCTGGGCAGTTTTCTTTAAAAGTGATTCCTAAAACTAAAGCATTTGCATCTTTAACATTAATATCCTTTTTAATCATTAGTTTAACAGTCTCTTGTGCAACAAAAGCACCCATACTATCATTTAATCTTCGGCCTGCTAAAATAATTTCAGGATTATAACCTAATTTAATTGCTTTTTGAGCCAAGTAATATGGGTCAACACCAATACAATGTCCGCCAACTAAACCTGGTCTAAATGGTAAAAAGTTCCATTTTGTTCCAGCAGCTTCTAAGACTTCATTGGTATCAATATCCATTAATTTAAATATTTTTGAAAGTTCATTTACAAAAGCAATATTAATATCACGTTGTGAATTTTCAATAACTTTTGCTGCTTCGGCAACTTTAATACTAGGAGCAAGGTAGGTTCCTGCAGTTATTATAGATTTATAAACGGCATCTACTTTTTTGCCAATTTCAGGAGTAGAACCCGAAGTTACTTTTAAAATTTTAGTAACCGTTCTTTCTTTATCACCTGGGTTTATTCTTTCTGGAGAATAACCAACATAAAAATCAACATTATATTTAAGACCTGATATTTTTTCTAAAATAGGCACACATTCTTCCTCGGTTGCACCAGGGAAAACAGTAGATTCATAAACTACAATATCTCCTTTTTTAAGGATATTGCCAATAGTTTCACTTGCTTTATATAAAGGTGTTAAATCGGGTTTGTTATTTTTATCTACAGGTGTTGGAACTGTAATAATGTAAAAATTTGCTTGAGATATTTCAGTTACATTAGTAGTTAACCAAAGGCCGTTATTGCTTTTTTGTACTTCAGATAAAGAATTACAGTTAACTGCTTTTAATTCTTCTGAAGAAGTTTCTAAAGTTAAATCCGTATTGTTTTTTAATTGATTTACTCTATCTATATTAATATCAAAACCAATAGTTTGATATTTTTTTGCAAATTCTACCGCTAATGGTAATCCAACATACCCTAAACCAATAATTGCAATTTTAGTATTTTTCATTTAAAATAATGTTTTAATAATATATTTTAGATCACCGATTAATGACCAGTTCTCAATATATTTTTTGTTTATTTCTGTTTTTTGTTTCCAAAGTATTTCATCATTATATTTTTTTGGATTCTCTTGTTTTGAGAGTAACTCTTCTTCATTTTTAAATTTTAATGTTGCAGGACCAGTGATGCCTGGTTTTACACTTAATATGATTTTATCTTCATTTTTTAATTCATCGGCATAACCTTTAACGTCAGGTCTTGGACCAACAAAACTCATTGTTCCACAAAATACATTGTATATTTGTGGTAATTCATCTAGATTGTATTTTCTTAAAAACTTACCAAACTTAGTGACTCTAGCATCATTTTTTATAGTAATATGATTTTCTGAATTATTTTCAATCATCGTTTTTAATTTGAAGATTGTGAATAATTTTCCTTTTTGACCGACTCTTTTTTGTTTAAAAAAACCATTTTTTTTAGTTGAAAAAGCAGCTATTATTGTAAGTACAAATATTGGAATTGTTAAAAAAAGTATTCCGATTAAAGAAAAAGATATATCAAAGACACGTTTTATAAATTGTTGCTTATTTGTAAGCATTTTTCAAATATTTAATTATGACCTACTAGCATAAATTCTCTCTATAATATCTACTATTTTCATACCTTCTAAGGCGTTTGTTTTTATGGTCTTACCATGTTTTAGAACTTCTACTACATTATCAAAAACATAATGATGATTTTGTGCAGAACCTTTATATGCACCATAGTCATTACCAGGGTTTGTAGGTGCTAATATGGGCATTTTATAGTTATCTATATGACAATATTCAACTTCATTCATATATTGACCACCAATTTTAACAGCACCATTTTCTGCTATTATAGTCATAGAACTTTCCATATTCTTGTCAAACAAAGCTGTGGAGAAATTAAAATTACCAATTCCACCATTTATAAATTCAAAATTAATGATACCAGCATCTTCAAAATCGGTCATATTTTGATGCTTAAAATCTTTCATTATAGCATTGATGTTTTTTATATCACCAAACAACCAATACATAATGTCTATAAAATGTGAGAACTGAGTAAATAATGTTCCTCCATCTAATTTTTTATCACCATGCCAACTATCTTTTGTGTAATAACGTTCATCTCTATTCCAAAAACTATTAATATGTACGGAATAAATATCGCCAAGAATGTTTTTGTCAATAATATCTTTAATCCATACCGAAGGTGGAGAATATCTGTTTTGCATTACTGTAAATACCTGTTTAGATACTTTTTTAGCACTATCAATTATTTGCTGACCATCAATCTTGTTTAGTGCCATTGGTTTTTCAATGACCACATGGTTTTTTGCTTCTAATGAAAGTATAGCGTGTTTTGCATGATGCCCATTTGGAGTAGCTATAGTAACTACATCTGTTGTAATATTATCGTTTAAAAACTCTTCAATACTTGAAAAAAACGGTATTTGATATTGGTCAATATCTAATTTATTTTTTGGTTTAATATCTATTAATGCAACTAACTCACAATTAGTATTTCTATTAATCATTTCAGCATGACGCTTACCAATATGACCACAACCAACCACTGCAAATTTTATTTTGTTAGAATTTTGAATCATTTTTTTCTAGCGTTTAAATAGTTTACTAAAAAATGATTTTTTTTCATCATTTTGATGATACCCATTAGTGTAATTACCATATCCATATCCATATCCATATCCATACCCGTAACCATATTTGCCATCAACAGCAAAATCATTTAATATAAAACTAATGTTAGAAACTTCATTATTTTTATATTTATCATCAATCATTTTTGGCATGCCTTTTTGAGAATAATTTTGTCTTATAACATATATATTTGCATCGGAGTATTTAAATAATTCTAATGCATCAGCTACTAAACCAATTGGTGGTGTGTCTATTATGATATAATCGTATTTTTCTTTTAGTTTTTCGAATAATTCGGACGTTAATTCATTAAGAATTAATTCAGATGGATTTGGTGGCGTTGGTCCAGATAGTATTAAATCTAAATTTGGTATTTTTGTTTTAATAGTTACTTCCTCTAAACTTTTTTGACCTATTAAATAATTAGTTAAACCTTCGGTATTGGTTAATTCAAAATCATCAAATATTTTTGGTTTCCTTAAATCAAACCCCAATAAAATTGTTTTTTTATCACTTAACGCAAAAACGGTAGCAATATTCATAGAACAAAGTGTTTTTCCTTCGCCACTAACCGATGAGGTTACTATTATAGTTTTTGATTTACTATTATTATCTTTAAATAAAAATTGCATATTAGAGCGAATCGCTCTAAAAGATTCTGCTATGGTAGATTTTGGTTTTAAGAATACGGCTAAATTGTTCTTCGCTAAATTTTTACCAATAACACCTAATACAGGAATACTATATTTATTTTCTATTTCTTCAACGGTATGAATTTTATTGTCTAATAAATCCTTAATAATAATATAAAATAACGGTAGCAAAAAGCCAAAAACCAATGCAACTAAATAGTTAATTATTGGTTTAGGATATATTGCAAGTTCACCTGTATCTTTAGCAGAATCTAATACTTTTATATTCGAAATATTTGCAGCAATAGCAGTTCCTGCCTCATATTGTTTTTGCTTTAAATATTCATAATTGATTGCTGTAATGTTATAGTTACGCTGGTATTTTATTAAACCTTGCTCTTTTTTTGGTAACGAACCTAATCTAGATTTATAACTTAATAGTTGACTCTCAACACTCTTAAGTTTATTACCCATGGCACTCTTTAATGTAGAAATGTTTTCTTGTAATATAGATTTTGTAGTGTTAATTTTTACCTTCAACCTTTTTAATTCGGGATAGTCAGAAGTAACAGTTTGTTCTAAAGTTTTTTTAGTGTTGTATAAAGTTAACAATTGAGTTACACTAGCAGAGATAGTTTGATCTTCAATGTTAATAATTGCTGGTGCAGGTATTGATTCTAAATTGTCATTATCATCTATATATTTTGTTAAACCGTCATAATAATTAATTCGATCTATAATGTTAATTTTCTCTCGGTCAAAGTTTGAGACTTCGGCAAATAATGATTGACTTTGTGAAGGTAAATTATATATCCTGTTACGTTGTTTAAAATTACCTAAATCTTTTTCAATAATATTCAAACTATCTGCTGCTCTAAGAAAAAGAGTATCAATATATTTTTTTGTTTTTACTGCGTATTGAATTTTTAGATTCTTTTGATCATTATTTAATACTTCAACCGATTTATTCAAAAAATCTTGAATTCTATTTTTATTATTATCAATAAACTCCAAAGAAATTATAGATGTTCCTTTTTTATGATTTTTAACAATTATATTTTGATATCGTTTAACTGTAGCATTAAAATCTTTTAATTCTATAAAATATGTTTTGCCAGAAAGTTTAGTTAATAAATTATTTTTATGGATGCTAAAATTAAAATATGGACTTGATATTTTAGAATTTATATCAAAAGTTTCACTATAATCAATTTTATGTTCATCAATTTTTTGAAGTTCAAAATTTTTAAAATTCAATAATTTTAGTTTGAAATCATTATCGTATTCAAAACTGATTTTCACTTGAGTTTCAGAAATAAAATCAAATTTTAATGGGATGTTAATTAGATGATTATACGTAGAATCTAGTTCAATTGTAAAAGGATTACTTCCATAAATGTCATTTAATCTATATTTCCCTTTTTTTAAATAGTTAATGTAGTATTGTTGTTTTTTTACAACTTTCTCGTTGTGTTCTCTAGATTTTAAAATAGTTATTATTGTTTCCACTTCATCACTTGATCCACCCCAATTAAATAAAATGTTTGTACTAGATGAAAAAAGCGGATTCTGTTCTTCTTTAACCGTTATTATTGTCTTTAATTTATATTTTCTTTCTTTTCTTTTAGTAAGATAATTAGATATAAATAAAGTAATTAGAGTGCTTATTAAAAATAACTTCCAGTAAGAAAGTATTTTAAAAATATACATTTTAATATCAGCAGTTTTAAGATCTAACTGTTCTTTATTTTGGTTAAACTGTTCCATTAAGGTTATAAATTATTAATAAGTAAGATAGTAGTTGTAATTAATGACAAAGCTGCAACTATGGTTGTAAACGTTTTTGCACCTGTTTCACCAGTTCCCCAAGATTTTTGTTTTAGAGGTTCTATAGAAATAATATCATTTGGTTGTATATAAAAACCTTCCTTATTGATAAAATCTAAATTAGTTAAATCTAATTGATATTTTTTAACACCATCCACATTGTTTCTAATAATGGTTACTTTTTTACGATTACCAGTTATCTTTATATCTCCAGCATTTGCAATAGCCTCAATAATATTAACTTGATTTTGAAATAAAACATTTGTGCCAGGTATTTCAACTTCGCCAATTACCGTATATCGAATTCCTGCTAATTTAACAGAAACAAAAATGTCATCCATATTTTTAAACATTTTAGATAATTCCGTTTCAATTTTTTGACGAACTTCTTTCGTAGTATAACCTAAAACATTTAATTCATTTATATATGGTATTCTAATTATACCATTTATATCAACCGAATATGTGTCAAAATATAATGTTTCTTGTGTTATATTCGTAGAACTTTCATTTTTAATTTTACTAAATAATGCAACTAAAGTTGGGTCATTTGCTTTTATCTGAATATCAATAATATCATTTGTTTGCAATCTATATGGTGCATTACTAATAGTACTAATATCACTACTTGAAATGGGCTCTCCTTGAAAATAAGTTAAGTCTTTTGTAGGTATGCAAGAGGAGGAAAAAACAGCAATTACAACAATTAAAATAAGGTTTTTCATTAAGATAATTTTTTTACGAACTGCAAATATACTTTTATTAGCGTAAAAGAGCAATTTTTATTTTATTTTCGCAAAAAAAACGTATGTTTTTTCAAGTTAAAAGTTATTTTTCTTTTATATTTAAGGCAACCACAAAATATGGTGTGCATTCGCCTTTTGTATATAACTTAATAACCAATTGTTTTGATGGTAAAATAAAAAAAGAGGATAAGACAATATTACGTAAATATACTAATGATTTATCAAAAGATAATAAATGGATTAATGTAGACGATTTTGGTGCAGGTTCAAGAGTTTTTAAATCTAATAAAAGAAAAGTCAAAGATATTTATAATAATGCAGGAATTTCAACAAAAAACGCAAGTTTATTAATCCGTTTGATTCAATATTTTAACGCAAAAAATATTCTAGAAATTGGTACGTCTTTAGGTGTTGGTACTTTAAGTTTGTCTTTAGGTAATAAAAATACAAGTATTACAACATTAGAAGGTTGTCAAGAAACTCAAACTGTAGCACAAAATTATTTGAATAAATTTAGCAGAAAAAATATTAATTTTGTTTTAGGTAATTTCGATGAAACATTAAAACCTTTATTAGATGTACAATACGATTTAATTTATTTTGATGGTAATCATCAAAAAGAACCAACAATTCAATATTTTGAACAATGTTTAGAAACAATACATAATAAATCTGTATTTATTTTTGATGATATTCATTGGAGTAAAGGTATGAATGAAGCTTGGGATTACATTAAAAACCATAAAAAAGTAACACTAACCATAGATACATTTTATTGGGGAATCGTTTTTTTTAGAGAAGAACAATTTGAAAAAGAACATTTTGTGTTGAAAGTTTAATAGTTTTTTAGTGAAAAGTGAAAAGTGAAAAGTGAAATTTACGAAGTAAATTAAATCAGCATAAATAAAACGAGTTAAAAATCCGTGATAATCTGTGAAATCTGTGTCAAAATTAAAAAATCAACATCCAAAATAAATCCATGAAAATATATACAAAAACAGGAGATAAAGGCGAAACCTCATTATTTGGTGGGACAAGAGTACCTAAATATAATGATAGAATAGAAGCATATGGTACGGTAGATGAACTAAATTCATATATAGGATTAATTAGAGATCAAAAAAACACACCTATTGTAAGAGAGAATTTACTTAAAATACAAACAGATTTATTTACGCTAGGAGCAATGTTAGCAACACCAAAAGAAAAAGAAACGTTAAAAAGCGGAAAAGAAAGATTAAACATCCCAAAAATAAATGAAGATTCCATTTTGGAATTAGAAAAAGAAATCGATTTAATGAATGAAGTATTAAAACCAATGACAAACTTCATTTTGCCTGGCGGACACACAACTGTGTCATTCTGTCATATTGCTAGATGTGTTTGTAGAAGAGCAGAACGTTTGGTAGTTAAATTAAGTGTTGAGCAAGAAATAGAAATAAATATAATAAAGTATTTAAACCGCCTATCTGACTATTTATTTGTGTTGGCACGAAAGTTGACTTTAGATAACCAAGCAGAAGAAATTCCTTGGAAACCAAGAAAATAATTCTGCGAGTTAGTAGTAGTATTTTGAGTTATGAATTCAAAAATTAAAAATCAGAAATCATAATTCAAACGACGTTCTTTAAAAAAAGTTTTGCAAAAAGTTGTATATATCAAATAAAAAATTATTTTTGCAAAAATTAAAAATACTTTAAATTATGTATTGGACATTAGAATTGGCATCGTATTTAAGTGATGCGCCTTGGCCAGCAACAAAAGATGAATTAGTAGACTATGCTATTAGAGCAGGTTCTCCGCTAGAAGTAGTGGAAAATTTACAAGCTTTAGAAGATGAAGGAGAAGTTTATGAAGTCATCCAAGATATTTGGCCAGATTATCCAACCGAAGAAGATTATCTTTGGAATGAAGATGAATATTAACCTAAAATTATATAAATTAAAGTCTCTTAGAGGCTTTTTTTTTGTTTAAATTTGAAGCTTAAAAATAAAATGATATCAAATTGTCATTCCTGTGAAGGCAGGAATCTATGTTTATAGAAAAGATTCCTGCCTTTGTAGTAATGACAAGTAAATTATATAAAAAATATAAAAAATGAGTTTTATAAATTCAGTAATAAAAGCCTTTGTTGGCGATAAAAAAAAGAAAGATTTAAAAGAATTACAACCTTTTGTAACCAAAGTAAGGTCTTTTGATAACGCAATGGCAAATTTATCTATAGATGAATTGCGCGACAAAACAATTCAATTTAAAAAACAAATTAAAGATGCAGCAATGCAACTTAATGAACAAATTGAAACTCTACAAAAAGAAACAGAATCGGCAAACATCGATAGAAAAGAAGAAATCTATAAAGAGATGGATACTTTAACCGAAGAAGTTTACAAAATAACTGAAACTGTCTTAAACGAAATTCAATACGAAGCATTTGCCATCATAAAAGAAACAGCAAAGCGTTTTGTAGAAAATGAAAAAATAACTGTTAATGTAACACCATACGATAGAGAATTAAGTGCAGAATTCGACTTTGTAACTTTAGAAGGCGATACAAAAGCAGTCTATAAAAACTCTTGGGATGCAGTTGGTAAACCAATTATTTGGGACATGATTCATTATGATGTTCAGTTAATTGGTGGCTCGGTTTTACACGACGGAAAAATTGCAGAAATGATGACAGGTGAAGGAAAAACATTAGTTTCCACCTTACCAGTTTATTTAAATGCCTTAACAGGTAATGGCGTTCACGTAGTAACGGTAAATGATTATTTGGCAAAACGAGATATGGCTTGGATGGCGCCAATTTATCAATTTCATGGTTTGACCGTAGATTGTATTGACTTACACCAACCAAATTCCGATGCACGTAGAAAAGCATATAATGCAGATATTACATATGGTACAAATAACGAATTCGGTTTTGATTATTTGCGTGATAATATGGCAAGCTCACCAAAAGATTTAGTGCAAAAACCACATAATTTTGCTATTATTGATGAAGTAGATTCTGTTTTAATCGATGATGCTAGAACGCCATTAATTATTTCTGGAGCAGTACCAAAAGGCGATATTCATGAGTTTAATGAATTAAAACCTACAGTTAGCGAGATTGTTAATTTACAAAAGAACGAGTTAATAAAAATACTTGCTGAAGCAAAAAAATTAATCGCCGAAGGAACAAAAGAAAGTTTAAATACTGGTGGAATATTATTATACCGAGTTTTTAGAGGTTTGCCAAAAAACAAAGCTTTAATTAAATTTTTAAGTGAAGAAGGTATCAAACAATTATTACAAAAGCATGAAAAGTTTTTTATGCAAGATAATAATCGTGAAATGCCAAAAATTGACAAAGATTTATTCTTTGTAATCGATGAAAAAAATAATTCGATTAGTTTAACGGATAAAGGAATTGATCATTTATCCTCTAAAAGTAATGAAGATGACTTTTTTGTTTTGCCAGATATTAGTTTAATAATTGCAGAAATTGAAAAAAGTGAAGATTCTTTAGAAGATCAAGCAAAGAAAAAAGAAGACTTATATCGTGATTTTGGTGTAAAAAGTGAAAGAGTGCATACCTTAAATCAGTTGCTAAAAGCATATACTTTATTCGAAAAAGATGTAGAATATGTAGTGATGGATGACAAAGTGAAAATTGTCGATGAACAAACTGGTCGTATTATGGATGGTCGTCGTTTTTCGGATGGTTTACACCAAGCATTAGAAGCAAAAGAAGATGTTAATATCGAAGATGCTACACAAACATTTGCCACAGTAACGTTACAGAATTACTTTAGAATGTACAAAAAACTTTCTGGTATGACTGGTACTGCGGTTACTGAAGCAGGAGAATTCTGGGAAATTTATAAATTAGATGTGGTAGAAATACCAACAAACAGACCTTTAATAAGAAAAGATAGAGAAGATTTAATTTATAAAACTACTAGAGAAAAATATAATGGTGTTATAGATGAAATTGTAAAATTAGTCGGTCAAAATAGACCAGTTTTAGTTGGTACAACTTCTGTAGAAATTTCAGAACTTTTATCGCGAATGTTATCTATCAGAAAGATAAATCATAATGTATTAAATGCAAAATTACATAAAAAAGAATCAGATATTGTAGCACTTGCAGGTAATCCTGGTGTAGTAACAATCGCAACAAATATGGCAGGTCGTGGTACAGATATTAAATTGTCTGATGCTGTAAAAGAATCTGGTGGTTTAGCAATTATTGGTACCGAAAGACATGATTCTCGTAGAGTCGATAGACAATTACGTGGTCGTGCTGGTAGACAAGGTGATCCTGGTTCTTCACAATTTTTTGTTTCTTTAGAAGATAATTTAATGCGTCTTTTTGGTTCGGAAAGAATTGCAAAAATGATGGATAGAATGGGACTGAAAGAAGGCGAAGTAATTCAGCATTCTATGATTTCCAAATCTATTGAAAGAGCACAGAAAAAAGTTGAAGAAAATAATTTCGGAATCAGAAAAAACTTATTAGAGTATGATGATGTAATGAACGCACAACGTGAAGTTATTTACACACGTAGACGACATTCTTTATATGGTGAGCGTTTACAGGTAGATATTGTGAATATGATTTACGATACTTGCGCTATAATTGTAGAAGAAAACAAAGCAAAAGGCGATTATAAAAACTTTGAATTCGAATTAATTTTATTCTCTTCTATGAGTTCTCCTTTTTCAGAAAGTGAATTCAATAATAAAAAGGAAGAAGAATTAACAGAAACTTTATTTGATATTGTTTATAAACATTATCAAGAAAAAATAGTACGTAATGCGGTTGCTGCTTTTCCTGTAATTAAAAATGTATTTGAAACACAAGGTAATCAATACGAAAGAATTGTAGTGCCATTTACCGATGGTCAAAAAACGATTCAAGTAGTTACAAATCTTAAAGACGCTTACGAATCTGAAGGAAAAGTATTAATTAACGATTTTGAAAAGAATGTTTCTTTAGCAATTATTGATGAATCTTGGAAAGTCCATTTACGTAAAATGGATGATTTAAAAACTTCGGTAAGAAATGCACAATACGAACAAAAAGATCCATTATTAATATATAAATTTGAATCTTTCGAGTTATTCAAAAAAATGATTGATAAGGTGAATAAAGAGGTATTGTCTTTCTTATTAAAAGGAGAATTACCTAATCAAAATGCAAATCAGGTTAGTGAAGCAAAAGAGCAAAAGCGAGAAAAAGTAAAATTATCGAAAGCGGAATTTAATAATCCTAATGATGGTTTGCAAACTAATCAAACTCAAGAAAGACAAATTACAGAAACAATAGTACGTGCCGAAAGAAAAATTGGTAGAAACGAAAGAGTTACTATTAAAAATGTACTATCTGGCGAAAGTAAAGAGGTTAAATATAAACAAGCAATTCCGTTAATAGAAAATGGTTCTTGGGTTTTAACGGACTAAGTCATAATAAAAATAATATAATAATTAAATAAGAGTGTTTAGTAAGCAGTGCTTTTATAAATAGTAACAAATAAACAACATACTTCATTGCGAACTTTGCGTAAACCTTTGCGCACTTTGCGGTTAAAAAAAACAATTAAACAGAAAACAAAGTATGAAATTTATTGATTTATTTTGTGGAATTGGTGGTTTTCATCAAGCACTTTCTGAATTAGGACATAAATGTGTTTTTGCCTCGGATATTGATGAAAATTGTCGTGTTGTTTACGAAAACAATTATGGTTTAAAACCAAATGGTGATATTACTAAAGTAAACGAAAAAGACATTCCTGAACATGATATTTTATGTGCAGGTTTTCCGTGTCAACCGTTTTCAAATGCAGGTAATAAAAAAGGATTTACCGAAACAAGAGGTACTTTGTTTTTTGATATTGAAAGAATTTTAAAACACCATAAAACAAAATATATTTTATTAGAAAATGTAAAACATCTAATAAAACATGATGAAGGTAATACTTGGCGAACAATAAGAGAAAGTTTGCTTAAATTAGGTTATATTTTAACAGAAGAACCGACTTTACTAAGTCCTAATCATATTGGAATACCTCAAAATAGGGAACGTGTTTTTATTTTAGGAGTTCATAAAAGTCAGCTTAAAAAAGGCATAAAAGAATTACATTTTGATTTGCCAATAAAAGGAACTTATCCTAAGACTTCTATTTTTTCCATTTTAGAAAAAAACAATACAGATAAAGAATTACTAATTTCGGATTATGAAAAAACAGCTTTAAAAGCTTGGAATGAATTCAAAACTAGTATTCCAGATAAATTATCAGGTTTTCCTGTTTGGGTAGATGAGTTTGGTCAAAATTATAATTATGATAATTTGCCAGATTGGAAACAAAAATATATTATCAAAAACCGAAAATTATATAACAATAATAAAAAGTTTATTGATAAATGGATCAAAAAATATAAAGTAAACGAATACAAAATTCGAGAGAAAAAATTTGAATGGCAAGCAGGTTTAAATTATAAATCCATTTACGAAGTTATTGTACAATTTAGGCAATCTGGCATTAGATGTAAAAAACCAGATTTTTTTCCTGCTCTAGTAGCTATGGTTCAAATACCAGTAATACCAAAATTAAACCGAAAATTAAGTGTTAAAGAAGTTGCCAAAATACAATCGTTTAAAAACTTTAAACCAGATCCAAAACCTTCTAAAGCGTATAAACAGTTTGGTAATTCGGTAAATGTTGCTGTTGTTAAATATTTAGCAGAACAATTATTTTCTAAATATTAATTACGGTTACTCTATAAAAATTATAGATAATCAATAAAATAGAGATAATGTGATATTGGTACCTCGCTTTTTAATAGAATGAATTATTTTCAATAAAATACGCATGTTACTTTTTAAAGGTAAAATTGTTACTAATTGCTATTAGTCTTGCATCTTAAAGCGAAGCGGTCTTATTGTCTTTTATCTAAATATTAATCTCTTTTTCTGTCTTTAAGTCTATCTAATAAATTTCGATGAAACTCTTTTTCAGCACGTAATAATTTTAATATTTTTTTTATTGAAATTGCTGATTTTAAATCGGTAATTAAATTTTGCCTAAGTTGATGTAATCCATCTTGTATAGAAGTTAATTGGTTTAACATTTTAATTGCTTCTTTATCTGAAAAAGTATCAATTCCACCAGCAAGTCTTATTTTTTTTCTAATTCCTTGTCGCTCCGTTATTTTTAATGATTTCTCTCTTTTGGTAAAATCATTATAAATTGGCCAAAATTTCTCCGCTTCATTTACTGTTAAGTCTAATTTTTCGGTTATAAAAGCGGTTTTGTAGGCTTTAATTTTTTCATGCTTTCCTCTTTGTGAAAAGGCAGTTATACTCAAAAAGATACATAGTAATAATATAATTTTTTTCATTTTGTTTGTTTTAAATTTTCTGGTTCTAGTTTCGTATTTCGTTTTTTTTATGAAAATCTGTTAAATCGTTATATCTGTGTTCTGTTTTTCAGTATAAAATACGCTATAATAAATCAGAACCAATTTCCGTTTCTATTTCAATTATAATTTGCTCTATATCAACTCCTTCTAATTCATCAATAATTTCATTGGTGTCGTAAATCTGTAAAGTATCAATAGCATCAATACTTATGTTTTCTATTATTGCATGCGTGTCGATATTTTCTATATTATCATCCATCCAATTTTCAATTTCATTAATTGCAATCGTATTGGGATTAATTTTACCATTACCAGAAAAAATTATTGAAAACATAAATAATAATGAAGCAGCAACACTTACACCAATTAAAATACGTCTTATTGAAATAATTTTTGGACTTTTCTTTAAATTTAATTTTTTGAAAACGTTATCTTCAACAGTTTCAAAATAATTTTCTGGTATTTTAAAATTAGTAGTATCTAATAAATTATCATTACTTAACTTTTCAAAGACACTATCTTCAAAAGAGGTGAAGTAATTTTTTGGTGTTTTAAAACCATATTTACTAATTGTATGTTTATTATTTTTTTTCATTTACTAATTATGATAAATGTATTTATAAAATTTAATTTGATTTTTCTAAATGTACTTTTATTTTTTTAACAGCATAATGATAAGATGCTTTTAATGCGCCAACCGATGTTTCTAAAATAGAAGACATTTCGTTATATTTCATTTCATCAAAATATTTCATATTAAATACTAACTGTTGTTTGTTTGGTAGCGTAGCAATTGCTTGTTGTAGTTTAAATTGAATTTCGTTTCCATCATAATAAATGTCTGCTTGTAAATTATTTGTGATATTAAAATGTACTTCTTCAATATTTAAGTTCTGTTGCTTTGCTCTTTTGTTAATAAAAGTTATTGCTTCATTTGTCGCTATTCTGTATAACCAGGTATATAATTTAGACTCTTCCTTAAAATTATCAATATTTTTAAAAACCTTAATAAAAGTATTTTGCAAAACGTCATCGGCATCATCATGAATTTTAACCATTTTTCTAATATGCCAATACAAACGTTCTTTATATAGCGCCATTAATTGTCTAAAAGCAACCTCTCTAGAAGTACTGTTTTTTAAAGATTTAATTAATGCTTTTTCGGTCAAATTAATTAGTTTATATTTAAGACTACTAAAATATAAAAAGGTTTAATAAGATTTAATTTATTTTTAATAATAAAATTTTTATCTTTGTATTTGAAATTATTGCTAAGAAGAAGGGAATATTATTAAATAATTTTAAAACTATGGGTTCTGATAATCAAAATGAAGACGCTAAATCAAAAATCGAAAAGATTAGAATTGATTTAGAAAAAAAATTAGCCGCATTAGAAGCAGTTAAATTAAAATCTGCTAATAAGGCAAATTTAATTGTAGAGAAAGCGGAAGATATTGTAAAGGAAAGTGAAGCGACAGCTGTAAATAAAGAGGTAGATACAAACAGAAGTTTTATAGAACAAATATCTGATATTGAAAATTCTAGCAATTTAGATAATTTTAAGATAGAAGAAACTAAAGATGTAGATCAAGAGAATAAAATTTTACCGATAGATGTTTCGAATGTAAAAGAGTATAAAGAAGAAAAAATAGTTTTAGAAGATAACGAAAATTCCGAAGAAACCTTTTTTGAAATAACAGATGAAATTGAAAATATTGAAGATGAAATTTTAATAAAAGAGAATGTTAAGATCACTCCAATAATTGCCAAGGAGCAAAAAGAACCAGCAAAAGAAGAAAAATTAATTGCAGCACCTATAGCAACTAAAATTAATGAGGACCTTTCTGTAAAGGACAATAATTCTACTGGTGAGAAAACAAAAAGTTCAAGTTTAAACTATTTAATATACGCTTTAGCAGCAATACTTATTTTAGGTATAAGTTATTTAGGGTGGAATTATTTGAATAAGTCTTCAAAAAACAATGATAAAATGTTATCGGAGTTTGAAAATCAAAAATATAAAGATTCTATAGAATTAGCAGATGCTAAAAATCAATTATCCGATTTTATTAGTCAACGATATATCGATTCTATAGCAAATGCAAATCAAATATTATTAGATAATACTAATTCTAGTAAAAAACCTATAAGAAGCAATAGCAATAATAATAGACCAAAAAACAGGTCTGAAGTTATTGTAAATAATAATTTACCAAGTACTTCAAGTTTAGATATAAACCAAGCAGTTACTTCTAATCCTGTAAAGACTAATATACCGACATCTAATAATGATGATGTAACTGATGTCGTAGAAGAGACAATAAGTGATAGTGATAATAAAGCAATGTCCAATTCTAATAATAATATAAGCGATAATTCTTCAGAAAAATCAGATATTGCTGTTGATAACACTAAAACTGTAAAACCTATTAATAAACCTAAAAAAACAGAAACGTTATCGACAATTGAAAAATCACCAATATATCCTGGATGTGAAAATAAAGGTTCTGAATTAGCAAAAAAGAAATGCTTAATGTCAAAAGTTTCAAGATTTGTTCAAAATAAATTCAATGGTGGTTTGTCTCAAGATCTTGGTTTAGATGCAGGTCGTAAAAAAATAAATGTGCAATTTATTATAGATAAAAACGGAAATGCGACAGTTCTAAGAGTTAGAGGGCAACATAAGGTTTTAGAAAAAGAAGCATTAAGAGTTGTTAATTCTTTGCCTAAAATGAAACCTGGTCGTAAAAACGGCAAAACAGAACCTGTTATATACAATCTTCCTATTGTGTATAATGTCGAATATTAACTCCTAATATATAATAATTAGGTGCTAAGTTATTTTTATTTTGGAAGGTCTTTCAGGTTATAAAACGTAGAAACAATAAAACATCAAGTTGAACTCTAGGTGATTAAATAAAATTTACTCGTTTATAGTTGCAATTTAAAGAATCCCAAGGTTTCAAAAAAAGACAGACTAATCATTCTTTAGTGATACGATGACTCAAAGTCATCATATCACTTTTTTTTTGCATTTTAAATAGTTGAACCGCGAATGCTTAATTGCAGTATTGGTCTCTGATCTTAATTATTACAGGAGTCATAAAAAATATAAGTTTTGCCCTAGTATTTTATATGTTTATTAAATGCTTTTTTTTATTAAAATAACAAAAGCATAAGTCTTATTATTATACCTTATTATAGTAATCATGGAAAAACAGAAGTTCCCTATATTTATTATGTTTTAAATACCTTATAAGCTAAAACAAACAAAAACACAAGTCTTATTATTAGTAATCATATGTTCTTAAATGCTTTATAGATAAAACAAACAAAAACATAAGTCTGATTCTTATGTCTTTTATTGTAGTAGTCATGAAAACACACAAGTTTCCTTAATATCTTATAAAATACCTTTTATATGGTAAAGTGAGTAAAAAAGGAAGTTTAAATACCTTATATGGATAAAGCAAAAGTCTTTTATAGTTCAGTAAGGGATTAATAAAAAAAAAACAAAAATTATTTCACTGCATAAAACAGTCATAATTAACGGATTAAAACCACACAAAAAAAAACCTCAAAAACAATCAAAATAAAACTTGTGGGATTGTAAAAAGATATTACATTTGCATCCGCAAACGAAGAGTATTGGTTTGAGAAGGAGTTAAAAACTTCGAATAATCAATTTGAAATTACGGGAAATAAAGGTTATATATTTTAAGGTCAAAACGATTAAAAAAATATTTTAAAAAAAATATCAAAAATTAGTTGTCAGATTGTAAAAAGGTATTACATTTGCACCCGCAAACAAAGAGTGCCAA
>Ga0256834_1000700_pt1 | contig 23787 bp, 25 predicted proteins | sample 4281140metaG_FD_190536 | JGI IMG/M metagenome (GOLD analysis project Ga0256834, IMG submission 190536) | Hydrothermal vent microbial communities from East Pacific Rise, Pacific Ocean - 4281-140 | ecosystem: Environmental > Aquatic > Marine > Hydrothermal vents | place: Pacific Ocean: East...
CTAAGTAGTAGCAGTAGTAGTCTATCTAGCTTAGTCTCTAGTAGCTCAAGATCATCTATCTCTAGCTCTTTGTCTAGTAGCTCAAGCTCTATGATAAGCTCTATAGTAAGCTCATCTAGTAGTAGTGTTTTATCGTCTAGTTCATCTACATCAAGTAACTCATCTAGCTCAATATCATCTAGCAGTAGCTCAAGCTCTACAGACACCATCATAACATCTAGTAGTAGCTCATCTAGCCTAAGTAGTAGTAGTCTATCTAGCTTAGTCTCTAGTAGCTCAAGCTCATCTATGAGTTCATCATCTATCTCTAGCTCTTTGTCTAGTAGCTCAAGCTCTACAGTAAGCTCCTCTAGCTCAAGTATCTCATCACTATCTAGCTCATCTAGCAGCTCTATATCTAGCTCAAGCTCATCTGTAGCCAATGTCTACCTAGAGAGAGTAGATATACCTCAGTATGATCCAGACAACCCAACTCATGTGCTTATAACTCCAGAAAATGGTAAGTGGAATAATAGTGTCTTAAATAATCCAGACTATAGACACTTCTATGTGACGCCTGGTGTTTATGGAGGTGCTACTACGAGTCATTATGATCCCATATATAAGGTGATAACTGCTAGTGGAACGGCAGAAGATAGAAGAACTATCAGCCTACATAACGGTAATGATATACATCCAGCATCACTATCTGATGGTGAAGTAGCTGATGTGGCTTTTCGTTTAACGGGTGCTAGCTACTGGACGATAGATAGAATGGCAAATTTAGACCGCAATACAAAATGGTCACTAGCTATGAAGCTAAGCTCTAATCACAACATTATCAATAGATGGCACTTGAGAAATCATGGCTATGGTGTTACCCTGCAGTCAGGTAGCAGTTACAATACGATACAAAATAGCTACATCAATCATGCAACAGATAGCTCTAGAAGAAGTCATGATGCTATTGGCTTGCAGGCCTCTATCGACAATAAAGGCACACCATCAGTTGGAAATAAATTTATAAATAACGACATAAGAAATGCAACAGATGGCATACAGTTGACTTGGAATTACACAACCAGCAGTAATTTTGAAGGCACTATAATAGACTCCAATCGTATCTGGTTTGATGAGGACTCTTATGTTAACAAAGAGGGTGTGCAAGATCCAAATGGTGAGTACACAAATGCTGAAAACCTTATGGATATAAAAGCGGGCTCTACCAATGCAGACAATCCAGTTGTAATTACAAATAACATTATGTGGGGGCTTAAGACATCACACCCTGTAGGTCAAGATAACAACCAGATACTTAGTTCAGGAACAGCCATTGTTGTCCATGGGTCATCGCGAAATATCAGATTTGATAGCAATGTAATTTTTGATGTTCAAACTGGTATCAACATTGGGCAAGATAAAAACTTTGGTAGAGGTGAAAATATTAAACTTATTAATAACATATTTTACAATATCAATAAGATAAATCCTGAAGATTTTGACTATATGTTAGCTATTGCTAATTTGAGTGCTAGTAATCTTCTTATGGAGAAGAATACGATTATCAAAAACTTTACAAGTAGTTCGGGCTCTGGTAATGCTATATACTCCAAAGCACCCAGTATCATAAAAAATAACCTTTTAATAGATACTAAAAATACCAACAATGCTACTACAAGTACAGTAGATGGTAACTGGTTTTATAACGCCAGTGAGAGATTTAGTAATGATACAAACTCTGTAAAGTATGTGAATTCAGAAGATGCTAAGATGAAAAATTTTACTTTTTCATACAAGGTATTTACTCTAGCACCAGCTAGCAAGGTGTTGCCAAAAGTTCTTACAACAACTAGTAGTCCACACTACAATATGGCAGGAAGTACAATATCAAACTAGTATCTAACGCTACATAAGTAGAGTCCATTTGGTGGGGCAGGAGTGGTGATGTGTCGTTTTTTACACTCTAGTTGCTCTTGTAGTTCATTTTGTGTTATTGTGTGGTTATTGATAGCTAGAAGTAGGGCTACCATCATTCTAACTTGTGAACGCAGATATCCTGAAGCTTCAAAGTAGATTATGGTATAGCCTCCATGTTGATAAACTCTTGCTTTGCTGATAGCTCTTGTAGTGTTAGATGATGAGCGTTTTTGAAGATATGCAAAATTGTGTACACCCTCAAAGAGTTTGGCGCTATCTTTAAGCAGCTCTAGGTTAATCGTATCTCTTGTGAAAGTGATAAAATCATACTCAAAAGGTGTTGGTTTAAGGTTGCTGATGATGTATCTATAGCAGCGTACCTTGGCGCTATATCTAGCATGAAAATCTTTATCAACCTCTACGATATCTCTGACCTGAATAGATGGTGGCAGATGGTGATCTAGCACTCTTAGTAATTTTTGCTGCTCTCCCCAAGATGGCTCTATGTCTAGATGTATCACTTGAGCAGTAGCATGAACTCCTCTATCTGTTCTGCCTGATGCAATGGGCACACTCTTTATGCCAACTCTTTGCAGTATCTTGCATAGCACACCCATAACTGTATCTGGAGTATTGATCTGGATCTGTGAGCCGTAAAATAGCGCGCCATTGTAGCTTATGGTAAGTTTGAGTCGCACTAAAACCTCTGTACTATCTTGCGTCTATATATAACATAGCTTAGAGCCAAAAAAAGCAGTAAAACAGTAGGTATGGTGTAGAAACCTAGAAGACCTTGAAGAGCTGTTGTAGCACCATAGTAGATAAGTATGGTGGCAAAAATCCATAAAAATAGATAGCCTCTATTGTGTCTGACATGTGCTATGCCGATGCTAAGGATGATAAAGAGGCTAGCGAGCGGAAAGAGCGAGAGTAGTGTATCGGTTATAAACATCTGTTTTTTACTACTAGCCCTATCTGGGTCTAGCCAGAACTCTAGCGGGCTCTTATAGGCGCGTAGATCAGTCTGCAATATATTGTTTATGCTCATATCTTTAAACTGAAGCTCTGATAACATCTCATCTGTGTAGCTATAGCCTCGACCATTAAAGAGTTGAAGTTGCAGTACACCATTTTGGTTAAGTATGCGTGCCTTTGATGCTTGAATGAGAATCTCCTCTACATCATCTTTGCGAAATAGTACAATATTGCTATATGTCTTATTGTCTACACCACCTATATATAGGAGCCAATCACCAAAGCTGTGACCAAACTCACTAGCCTTAAGGTTAAATTGTGCCTCACTCTGTTTGTAGCGTACAAAGTTGGTCGATAGCGTTGTGACATGTGGAAAAAGAATAAGAAAGTTAAAGCTTAAAAGTATCGTCAGTAGAAGTGCTGGCATAGAGAGGGTTTTTAAGATAAATTGTGGCTTTATGGCTAGAGCAAAAATCACAATCATCTCATTGTCGGTTGAGAGTTTGTGTAGTGATAGAGCAGCTGCTATAAAAAAGCATAAGGGAAGAGTGTAGAAGAGTAGCTCTGGTAATATAAACAGATAGAGCTTAAACATCTCCCATAGACTTAGCTCAATAACAGCTGTGTAGCTAGCTAGCTTGATAATAAATATGATAGATGCAATAGCAAATAGTGGAGTAAAAATAGAGAAAAATAGAGCAGAAAAGTTTCGCAAGATATAGGTGCGAAGACTATGCATATAGACCCTCTAAAAATCTATAGATCTGTGAATCAAGTAGATAGACTATGAGTGTGGCAACTGCTAAAAAAGGTATAAATGGCACTCTTTGCTCTTCATCACTTTTGCCACGCTGTAAAAGCATAAATGGCATAGCTATAATAGCAGATAAAAATATGGCACATAGTGCTAGTTTGACACCAAGAAGTGCACCCATGGTAGCTGCAACCATGATGTCTGCTTCTCCCATGGCTTCAACCATACGCGGCAGGGCGTTATAGTTTTTTGTCCAAGGCGATTTTTTAAGATTAATGCTCATACCTCTTATCTTGACAAATAGATAGTATGATAGATAGAAGCGAAGCAGAGCCATACCACCAGCTAATAGCAGGGCATTTTTAAAGTTTTCAAGAAGATCTTGAGGTGTAAAGATCACTAGTATTGCTAAGGTTAATGTGAGTAGATTTAGACTATCTGGAGCCATTTTGTAGTAGTAGTCTATAACTGAGAGTGTAAGTAGTAGTAAAAAGACAACAGCAACTAAGCTACTTTGAACTGTCAATCCCATCTTTGCTATGATAGATGCTGCTATAAGTGCGCTTGCTAGCTCAACTAGAGGGTATTGCACACTTATGCTCTCTTTGCAGTAGGCGCACTTACCACTTAAAAATAGCCATGACAGTATGGGTATATTGTGCCATGGCTTTAAGTTATTGTTGCACTTTGGGCAAGCTGAAGATGGATAGACAATGCTCTGTCCAAGCGGTAAGCGATATATTACAACATTTAAAAATGAACCTACTATGGCACCAAAAAGTGCTGCTAATCCTATCTCAATTGCTCCCACTACACACCTCCAAATCTTCTAGTTCTATCTCTATACTCTTCTATAATCTGCTCTAATTCATCAGTTGTAAAGTCTGGCCAGAGAGTTTTACTAAAGCTAAGCTCCGCATAAGAGCACTGATATAGCAAAAAGTTTGAGAGTCTCTGCTCACCACCTGTGCGTATGAGTAGATCTATATCAAGAGCACAATCTAGCGCACCTCTTAAAGACTCTTCGTCTATCTCTATTTTTTGCTCTACAAGAGAATTTGCAGCACGCACAATCTCATCACAAGAGCCGTAGTTGAGTGCTAGATACTGTGTAAGATTGCTGCCTTTAGCCGTTAACTCTTCTGTCTTTTTGATCAACTTTTGTAGTGATGGTGAGAATCTACCAATATCACCAATACTCTTAAATCTTACACTATGTTTGAGGTAGAACTCTAGCTCTTGTTTAAGGTATGTCGAGAGTAGTTTCATTAAAAACTCAACTTCAACTCTAGCTCTTTTCCAGTTTTCTGTGCTAAAAGCGTAGAGAGTAAGGGACTCTATCTCATCTTGTTTGGTTGCAAATGCCGTGATCTCTCTGATGACTTCTGCACCTCTTTTGTGACCATCTTTGCGCGAGAGACCCCTCTGTTTTGCCCATCTACCATTGCCATCCATGATGATAGCTAAGTGTGTAAGGTGGTTTTTCATATCTTTACGCTATCTAACAGTTCAAGACTAAGAGGTAGTTTTAGAGCCTTTTTTAACTCTTTTGTCTGGGTGGAACTTATGAGTGTTATTGAGTTGGTATCTGATCCAAATGGGTTAGATTTTGAGATGATATTAAGAGATATGAAGTCAACATTTTTTGCAAGTAGAGCCTCTTTTGCACTCTGTAAAGCTTTTGTTTTATCTGTTTCAGCCTTAAATGCTACTGTTTTTATATTGCTCTTGTCTAGTGAGCCTATGATATCGCTACGCTGTGCAAGCTCTAAAGACCACTTATCCGCAGTAGATTCTTTTTTGATTTTACCACTAGTTGGGCTTTTTACAACATAGTCGCTTACTGCTGCTGCCATAAATAGATATGGCTCTTTGGAGATTGACTCTATAGCACTAGAGTCCATAAGAGTAGCTTTTGTTTTTATCGGCTTTTGAGCAAACCGTACAGCGTCTGTAAGGTAGCTCTGTAGCTCATCTGAACTCTCTACTGTAAGTGTTTTGACAAAGAGTGGTAGGTCTAGAGCACTTTTTGTTGTGATGTAGAGCACTTCTGCGCCGCGTAGGTATAGTGCGGTAGCTAGCGAGGATGCCATCTTACCTGATGAGAAATTACCTATAAATCTTACATCATCAACTCTCTCTATGGTGCCTCCACCTGTAACAATAGCGCGTCTATTGACCCAAAATGGATCTTGTAGCAACATCTTAGCAGTTGCATAGAAGATATCTATTGGCTCAGCTAGTGCTCCATCACCAACACTTTTACAAGCTAGCTCTTTTATCTGTGTTGGTACAACTTCATATCCAGATACTTTAAGCATCTTTAAGGAGCCTTGAATTATGTGATTTTGCAACATTTTAGTGTTGGCAGCAGGCGCTATGATTTTTACTCTATCGTCTGCTAGAGCACACTGGAGTAAGATATTGTCTGCGATACCATTGGCTAGTTTAGCTATAGTATTGGCAGATGAGGGTGCTATGACAAAGATATCAGACTCCTCTATAGCTCCTATATGGTTATGCCCACTAGACCAGCACTCATTGCCATCTAGTAATACCTTTTGAGAACTTAAAGCTTCAAAGCTTAGAGGTGATACAAAGCGTGTGCTAGCCTCACTCATTACAACTTTTACAGTTGCTCCAGCTTTAATAAAGAGTCTTAACAGATCAAGCGCCTTGTATGCAGATATGGAGCCTGTGACACCAAGTAGTATCTTTTTGTCTTGAAGTAGTGTTGAAGGTATCAAGAGAGATCCTTGAAAAATTTTCTATAGAAACCTTTGATAATTTTAAGAGGAGTTCTGCTGATAGCTAGTGAGCCAGACTCTACTCTGTCGCTATTGAGCGTTGTACCTGCTGCTATGATGACATCATCTTCTATGACACATGGTGCAATGATTTGAGTATCTGAACCTACAAATACATTTTTGCCAATTGTAGTCTTGTATTTTGCCTTACCATCATAGTTGCAGGTAATAGTACCAGCACCTATATTGCTACCCTCATCTATATCTACATCACCAAGGTAGCTAAGGTGACCCGCTTTTACCCCTTTGAGTGTAGCCTTTTTTGTCTCTACAAAGTTGCCTACATGTGAGTTTATGAGAGTTGAGAGTGGACGCAGATGAGCCAATGGTCCACAGCTTGAGTCTATGAGTGTGCTATCTTCTACTACACTATGAGCTTTAATGTGTGAGTTTTTTATGATGGAGCAACCTGTAACTCTAACACCATTTTCTACTATACACTCACCCTCAAACTCTACTGATGACTCTATGTAGATACTTTGTGCTAGCTCCATTCTAACTCCACTGCTCATCCAGCGCTCTTTGATGCGTTGTTGCATGATAGTATCCGCGTTGTGAAGATCTAGTTTGGAGTTTACACCTTTGAAGTGCTCCTCATCTATGGTGATCGGCTCAACGATTTTTGAGTCTGATACAGCAAGTGCAACTATGTCTGTTAGATAGTACTCTTTTTGGGCATTATCAGAGCTTAGTTTTGGTAGATACTCTCTAAGTAGAGAGCTTTTAAAGCAGTAGATGCCAGCATTGACTGAGGTTATTGATAGTTGATCTGGCAAGGCATCTTTTTGCTCAACGATAGATTTGACTCTACTATCTTCTATGACAACACGACCATATCCATCTGGATTTTCAAGCTCAAATATAGAGAGTTGTAGATCAGCACTACTATCTAAAAATGGCTTTAAAGATTTAGCAGTTACTAGAGGCATATCTGCATTGAGTACTAAAACCCTATCATATTTTAGCTGCACACCCATCACTGCTCCACCAGTTCCAGGGTAGGTTAGTGTATCTTGTGTGTGGTAGTTTATACTCTCAAAATACCTACTCATAGACTCTATGACAGCATCTTTTTGGTGTCCTACTACAACGGTGATGTCATCACTTAGCTCCAAAGAGGCACTGATACTATAGTAGAGCATCTCAAAGCCACTAATCTTGTGTAGTACTTTGGCTTTAGGTGAGTGCATACGAGTGCCTTTGCCGGCCGCTAAGATAATGATAGATAGATTAGTGTTGCTCATCTGCTCTCTTTTTAAATGATATTTTACCCAAATTATATAGTAGTATGCTTACGGTAGCTCCAAGTGCAGCCCCTGCTACTATATCAGTGGGGTAGTGGTATAGCACAGCAACCCTTGAGACTGCAACCATACAGGCTATAGATAGAAAATAGATTGTGTACCGTGGAGCGATAAAGCTTAATGTTGTGGCAACTGTAAAAGCTAGTGTAGTGTGTCCTGATGGAAAACCATGCATGGAGTATTGAGTAAAATCTACAAACCACTCAAAGCCATAGATCTGTTCATCTAGTAGTTTGTCTGGACGCGCTTTGCCAAATAGCATCTTAAGCAGATTGACAATGAGACCAGATGTGATGATAGCTACAAACATAAATCGTGCTCTTACCATCTTGTAGCGATCTTTTTTGATATGATAATAGATCCACAGTCCAGCAGAGCCAACTATCCACCATGTGGCATCACCTATGAGCGTAATGATCTCAAAGATAGATTTGAGTTGCTCATCTTGGTGAGCATCAATATAGAAGATAACATCTCTATCTATTGTCCCATACAGCAGCCATACAAGTAGAGTAGATGAGAGTAGAATTGGTAAGATATATCTCATTTTTTACCGCCAAAGTCTCTACACCAGATAAGCTCAATGGTGTTGACTTGTGTAGAGTTTAGCATTATGTCAAACTTTTTTGCTAACTTGGTGCTAGAGCAGTTCATCTTCTTAGAGATATCAATATTAAAATCATGGGTTGATATAAAAAGTAGATCTTTGTCTAGCGGTGACCCCTCTTGCCATATATCAAACTGATCATATCTATCGTCTATGAGATAGGTTTGAAAAGAGTATGCTCTAGCGTAGTAGATAGCGCGGGAGGCTAGTGACCAGTTAGCAACTGCTAGTGCCTCTGTTGATGGGTCAAGTATGAGCGCATCTGCCTCTTTGGTTATCTGATCCCACCCATATAGATCGCGATGAAGAGAGTGGTACGGCTTAAATGGTAAAAACTTAAAGCGAAGTTCAGCGTAGAGTAGAAGTACAATGAGTAGCGATAGCGCAACCGCTCCATATACATACTTGGTGCCAGTTTTGCCACTTTGCATTAAAAATCCGACACCTATAGGGATAAATAGCATATAGAAAAGGGCACTCCAGTGAGGAAGAGCTACAGCAAAAGCGCTATTGTAGGTAAAAAATAACATCAACACAGAGCCAAAAATAGCACTTATCAGCAGTGCTGGGTTGTTGGGTGATCGAAAAGATTTATATAATCCATAGTAAGCTAGAGGTGCTAAAAATGGGCTATATGCTCCAAATTGCACAGCCAAAGATTCAGCTAAAAAGTCTACTCTAAACTCATCCTTGCCACCAACATGTGAGCTTTGAAATGCAAAACTGATCCAGTCATGGTCTATATTCCAGATGATAATAGGTAAAATCATAAGTGAGCTAATAGATATGGCTAGCAGTAGTTTTATATTTATAAATAGATCAAACCGTCTTTTGAGTAAAAAGTAGATTATGAGCGCAATGACAAATAAAAAAGCGGTGTACTTGCTTAATCCAGCAGCCCCTAAAAGCACTCCAAGCAGCACCCAGTCTCTAATCTTGTTGTGTTTCTCAATCTCTAAGGCGATATAGAGTATGGGTATGATCAGTAAAAAGAGTAGTGTTTCGGGCATAAACATCACAAAGAGCGCACTAAACATAAAAGATGCATTAAGTGCCACAGCCCCTACAAGGGCGATCTTAGATGAGTTAAAAATCTTGATAAGCCAAAAATATACAAAGATAGAGCAGATAGCGCCAATCAGTATGGCTCCAACTCTTGCACTAAACTCATTTATGCCAAAAATTGAGCTAAATATAGCTTGAGTCCACCCAACTAGCGGAGGGTGATCAAAGTAACTTAGATCAAGATTTACGCCATATAACAGATAGTGTGCCTCATCAACTCCAAGCCCAAAGTAGGGCGATATAAGAGCTCTTAGTAGAGCCATAGAGACTATAAAAAATAGTAACATAGCTAGATGAGGTCTAAGTGTCATGAGAGTCTAGAGGCGATAGTGTTATAGACTATCTGAGGAGTTATGATCTGTATACATTGGTTGTCATCACAGGCTGTTTTTCGGTGGTTAGCAGCACTTACACATGGACTGCACGACATGTTAGCATAGATAGGTGTGCTTGAGCCAAGAGAGCCATAGAGCGCAGGTGTCTCTGGACCAAAAATGACAAATGTGTGCATGTCGGTAATAGCTGCAAAGTGTGCTGGACCAGAATCATTTGTGATCATAAAGCTACTAATGGAGTAGAGGTGAGGTAGTTGTAAAAACTCAATCTCACCAGCAAAGTTGATGCAACGCTTGTCTGCTACAGAGTCTGCTAGCTCTTGTGCACCATCTTTTTCGCTAGGTGCGCCTGTTAGAAGTATCAGTGCATTGTTGCTATTTGCTAAGATCATCTTTATAACTTCTGAGTAATTTTTTCTGTCCCATCTGCGCTCAGGCAGTAGATCTGATGCGTTAGAGTTGATTAGTATAAGTTGTGTTGAGCCTGTAAAGTCACTATATAACTCTCCAATTTTAGCAGATACTGCCTCTTGTTGACTCTGTGTTATGCTACATTTGGCTAGAGTTATCTCGCTATCTTCTACTACTCTTTTTGTGTAGGGTGTCTGCTCTTTTTGCGCCACCAATGCATCTGTTAATGCTATAAAGTTTTTGGCTATGTGTTGATGTGGATTGTAGGCTACTTTGTGAGTGAGCAGATCACCTCTATAGAGACCCTCATTGTAGAAGCTGTGAAAACCTACACGGTTACTAGCTCCACAAAATCCACTCAGCAGAGCAGTAAATCGTGAGAATAGCTCCAGATCTATAACAGAGTCTATCTTTTTTTGACGACACCAAGCAAAAAACTTAAGAGTTGAGACAGCTAGTGCAACCATACTACTCTCATCTATGGTAAATATATTTTCATCTTTAATGGTGCCCAGTAGCTTAAGGGATGCTCTGTTAGATCTAAAAATGACAAAAAATAGCTCACCATCAATCTGTTTTTGTAGTTTGCGCATGGCGGGATCAACAAGTATAGCACTACCCATCTCAGAGAGCTCTATGAGTAGAGTATTGCGCGGATAGTTGTACTCTTTTGAGCTAAAGAGTGAGCGAGTCTTTAGTAGGAGTGTGCTTAAAAAAGTGAGTGGGACTCCAGCGTAGTAGTCTATGGCACGCATCGTGTTTACATTCATAAAGTAGCCTTTTTGTTGTTGATATTTTTGTATTTGTTAAATATCCATGCTCCAGGAAGAGCAGTGATGATTAGGAGTAGCCCGTATAAGATAGATATGGCTAGTATTTTGGCTTTAGCGATACCAACTAGCATCAATATTGCAACCATAGCACCTTCTCTAACCCCCCAGCCAGCCAGTGAGATAGGTACAATAGTTAGTAAAAATACAGGAGGTACCGCAATTAAGAAGATATGTAGTCCCATCCAGACATCTACACTAAGTGCTAGAAAAAAGATAGCAACTACACTAAACATATGTACAACTACGGAGATGGCTATATGTTTTAGTAGCACTGCCTTGTTGGCGTAGAGTTTGCGCATTCTAAGACCTAGTCTAAAGAGCAGGTTTAAGCCTTTAATGTTCGATAGAAATGTTAGTTTATCAAGATAGAGCATGGCAGTAAAGCCAGCTATGCCACCCAAAGTGACTATGTTCAGGAGTGTATAGAGCCAAGATGGGTAGGTGTCATAGAAGAGATTGTTGGCGATTAGGTTTAGCACTAAAAGTCCCACAAGTCCAACCACACGATCTACAAAAATACCGTAAAAAGCATCTTTTTTATCGTAGCCCTTCTGTACAAGATCTAACATACGCACCGCATCTCCACCAATACTGCCTGGAAGTATCTGGTTGAAAAAAGTTCCTTTAAAGTAACTTTTTGTGTAAAATGAGCTCTTCTCATCAAACTTCAACCTGCTCATAATGAGTTTCCATCTATAGATAGCTAGATACATACTAATAAGTTGAGCAAGTAGTGCTAGCAGTATGTATCCACCATGTGATTTTGCTAAGATGGCATACAGATCATCAAAGTCTATGTATCTAAATAGCAGATAAAATATAGATACAGTTATGATAAGCTTGATAGCAGTAAATACTCTACTCAACCTACCTACCTTTTAAGTTTTTGATATTATATTCATATATTACTTACAACTAGCAACTAGAGCACTCAAAGAGTCTTGATATAGCCTAGCCTTAGCCTCTGTTGTAGCCTCAAAGCGGGTGACTAAGATCGGTGTTGTATTGCTAGCGCGCACTAAACCCCAACCATCTTCAAATACTACTCTAACACCATCAATATCTATGATTTTTACTATGAGCGGAAAGTCTGATGGAGGATCTTGCAGAGCAATTTTGAGCCTATCTATAATAGCAAATTTATGCTCTTCAGAGCTCTCTATCTTGATCTCATCTGTACTAAAAAGAGCTGGTAACTTCTCAAGCTCTGCATCAAAATCAACTCCATCTAAGAGGAGCTCAAGAGCGCGGAGTGTGGCATAGATGGCATCATCATAGCCAAAATATCTATCGTTAAAAAATATGTGTCCACTCACCTCACAAGCGAGATCTGCTCCTAACTCTTTAATCTTAACCTTCAGGTTTGAGTGACCAGTCTTATACATCACAGCAGTAGCGCCTCTAGACTCTAGCGTATCATACATCACTTGTGAGCACTTAACTTCACCAATAACAATTGGTGAGTCCATCTTTTGAGCATAAAGCAGAGCCATCTCATCACCTTTGATGTTGTTTTTGTGTGTAAGTATAGCTATGCGATCACCATCACCATCATAAGCAAAACCTATATCTCCACCATTTTTAAGAGAGTTTTTAAGATCAGTTAAATTCTCCTCGACCGATGGATCTGGATGGTGATTTGGAAACTCTCCATCTGGCGTTACAAATAGAGCTTTATTCTCAATGCCTAAAGCTTCAAATATCTGCGGTAACACTACGCCAGCAGCACCATTTCCACAATCATAAACAATCTTCTGCTTTAGTGCTTTAAGGTGTGAAAACTGATCTATCATGTAGTTGATGTATGGAGTTTTAACATCAACGCTCTGTATCTCTTTGGTTATATTTTTAGGAAGTTTAATAGTGTTGATTTGGCTACCTAGTCTGTAGATATCATCACCAAAGAAAGGTGCTTTATCTACTGTGATCTTAAAGCCATTGTACTCTTTTGGGTTATGTGAACCTGTTATCATTACTGAAGCACTAACTTTTATGCCATCAAAATCTATGTAGTTTGAGAAGTAACTTATAGGTGTTGGTATGAGCCCTAGATTCAAAACGCTTTTGCCACCAGCATTGAGTCCAGCAGATAGATACTCAAAAAGTTCCATAGAGTGTGTGCGTGCATCGTATCCAACACTTACAAACTTCCCATCAATGCATCTACTTAAGAGATATCCTATCTTCTTAACGCTATCTTCATTTAGCTCTTGTGGCACAATGCCTCGTATGTCATATTCACGAAATATACTCATAAAGTTCTACCTTATTGGTTTAGTATTGATACTATTTTAGTTCTACTAGATCTGCTACAAGAGCAACGCCAGCCATTATGGATCCAGCACCACATTGGTACTCTGTTCTGCTAGCAAAAATTTGATTTTTATAGTTAGACCTTATGTTTACTACCGCATTAGCACCCTCTTTTATAGCTCTATCTCTTAGGGCTAAAAGAGCAGATAAGAAGACCCACCTGCAAGCTTCAGCATCGCTCTTATTGAGTGCGTTAGTCTTTTTGTTTGTTCTGTACTCTCCAAATTTTCTTGAGGCAGAGCCATATGTCTGGTCTGCAAAATAAAATTTGACCCTATCTCCTAGCCTTGATTTACCACTGTTGGCATTGAGCGCCTCTTCTATAGAGTAGGTCTGTATATTGTCGCGTGCCTGTGTGGTTGTGCTTAGTAGTAGCGCTGTGATAACTGCTATACATAATCTATACATCTTAAACTCCTTCTGATTTTTTGATAACAGCTCTATTGTTTACAATGTCGATAACCTCAACCCTATCTCCATCATTGTAGGTAGATAGATCATCATCACTTTGCCAGTAGGTACCATTGAGAAAAATAGACCCATTTTTGATTGTAGCTATGCCACCTTTGTGAGTTTTTATCTCCGCTGTATTTTGTGTACGGTTGACTAGTCTCATACTCCAGTCTCTAAGTAAAAAGGCAAGTAGTAGACCCACACTAAGAGAGAGCGCAATCTGTGCTACGCCACTATCAAAAGTGACAAATATGTTTAGTATGCCAACAAGTATAAAGCCAAGTCCTATCCAAAATAGGAAAAAAGAGAATAGAAGCATCTCAAGAGCAATGAGTAGAACACCAAAAGCAAGAAGATACGAGTACTCTATGTTATCTATCATCTATGACTTCTCCTTGCCTGATATAAACTCCTTAAGTATTGATAATGAGCCTATAAGTTCAGTTGTCTCATATGGGACTATGACCTTATCGTTTGACTCATTTTTTGCTAGCTCATTAAAAGCAGATATACGATCTTTGGCTAACAAAAACTCTGCAGCTTGTGAGTTAGTCATAGCAGAGTTTATCATGTTCATAGCATTTTGTTGACCTTCGGCCGTTCTCTCTTGTTCGTATTTGGTAGCATCCGCCATGCGTTCCATAGCTTCTGCTTCTAGAAAAACCTTCTGTTTCTCACCCTCTGCTTCACGGATAACAGCCTCTTTGTTAGCTATGGCTGTAAGCTCAATAGCTCTCTTTTCGCGCTCTGCTTTCATCTGAAGATTCATCGCCTCTTCTATCTCTAGCGGGACTGATATATCTCTTAGCTCCACGCGCATTGTCTTGATACCCCATTTTTGTGATGCATCATCTATGGCTTGAAGTATGCTTTGGTTGAGTGTGTCGCGTGATGATAGAGACTCATCAAGAGCTAGCTGACCTATCTCTGAACGAAGTGTTGTTGTAGCTAGATTGGCTATGGCTTTTTTGAAGTCTACGATTCCGTATGTAGCCATTTTGGCATTTTCAACCTGTATAAATACTATGCCATCTACATTAATGTTGACATTATCTCTTGTGATAACACTCTGTTGCGGTATGTCTATGATCTGCTCTTGTTTTGTCACTTTCATAGCAATTGCATCTACGACAGGAATGATAAGATGAAAACCGCCCTCAATAGTTCTATTGTACTTGCCAAGCCTCTCTACTACATAAGCGTGAGATTGTGGAACAATCTTGACACCTTTGGCAATAACGATAAAAACAGCTATAGCAATAGCTATACCAATAGCATTTATAGCTTCTGGTTCCATGATTTTACTCCTTTAAGTTTATTTGTCATATTAGCTCAATATGCCTTAAGTTTAAGTATTTTACTCTTTTAGTCGCTCTATATTTGCACCTATGTTCTTAAATTTTTCAACAAGTCGTTCATAGCCTCTCTCTAGGTGATATATGCGGTGTATATCTGTTTGACCCGAGGCTACAAGTGCTGCTATGACAAGTGCACTTGAGGCTCTAAGGTCTGTTGCCATCACATCACACCCATGTAACTGGCAACTGCCTTCGATAGTTGCGCTATTGCCTTTTAGAGTAATCTTAGCCCCTAATCTTTGCAGCTCACTAACATGCATAAAGCGATTTTCAAATAGCCTCTCTTCTATGGTTGAGACTCCATCTGCTTGAGTGCAAAGAGCCATAAATTGTGCTTGCATATCTGTTGGAAAGCCAGGATACTCTTGCGTTATGATATCTACTGGATTGAGACTTTTAGACGGATATATAGTGATGGTATCGCTATCGTGCTCAATTTTAATACCCATCTGCATTAGTTTAGAGAGTACAGACTCTAGATGATCTGCACGCACCTTTTTGAGTGTTATCTTTGATCTACTAATAGCAGCGGCACAGAGGTATGTTCCAGCCTCAATACGGTCTGGTATGATCTCAAATGGCTCAATACATAGAAGTCGTCTATCTGTTCCATATATAGTAAGCTCTGCTGTACCAATACCGTCTATGCTCACACCACTTAGCCTAAGTATCTCACACAGCTGTACAACTTCAGGCTCTCTTGCTGCATTTGTGATGATAGTTTTACCTCTAGCTAGAGAAGCAGCTGTTATGATATTGGCACTGCCTGTAACTGTTACTTTGTCAAAAACTATGTGAGTTCCTACTAGCCCATCTGGTGCCTCAGCCCTTACATACCCACTCTCTATAGTGATGGTAGCACCCATCTGCTCTAGCGCTTTTAGGTGAAGATCAATCGGTCTTTGCCCGATCGCACACCCTCCAGGCAAGGAGACTTCACACCGTCCAAATCGTGCTAAAAGTGGACCAAGTACCAAGATAGAGGCTCTCATTGTTTTTACTATGTCGTATGTAGCTTTTGTGTCATTGACACTACTTGTGTCGATAGTGGCACTACCATTTTTTAGTACTGTTTTGGCTCCTAGATTCTCTAGCAGTTTAAGTAGAGTTTTTATATCAACTACTTCAGGTAGATTATTTATAGTTACACTGTTTTTGGCAAGCAGTGTCATAGCGATAAGTGGTAGTGAGGCATTTTTGGCACCAGAAATTTTTACAATCCCATTTAATCCATCTGCCTTACTGACTTTAAAATAATCCATCATAACCCCATTTTTTTACAGATTATAGTGTAGTATTTGTTAAAATTAGGTTACAATTAGACAATACTGCATAGGAGTGCAATTTGTCATCAGCACTAGATAGACTCAAGAACCTCACGGCAAAAATCTCAAGTTATGAGCTGGCTCGTAAAGAGAACATAGTAGAGCTAGATCTGCTTTTTAATAAATTGGGAATCAATAAAAAAGTCTCAGACCTTGATGCTCTTTTTCTATATAAAGCGATCAATATAACTGGTATTTCGCTTCATGCTGATTCGCTTGCTCAGATTCAAGAGGGTAAGTATATTCAGATTATAGCTATATCTTACGACAAAGAGCGTAAGATTAAAAACAGAAACTCTTCACTTGGCTATTTTGGCAGAGCAGAAAAGATTGATGAGAGTCTTAAGAGCGATATAGTAACTTTTATATTGAGATGGCGTTTTGAGAAAAGCTTTATGACTCTTGAGCGTTACCACACCATGATACAAAGAGCCAACAGTTGAATATCTTTTTAGATCTTGAGACTACTGGAGTGGAGAAGATAGATAGACTCTGTAGTGTGGCTATGATCACAGATGAGATATCTCACTGTGAACTAATCAATCCCGAGAAAAAAGTACCACCTTCTGCTATGGCAGTACACCACATCACAAACGAGATGCTACAAGATAAGCTCACATTTGAGCAGAGCAAAACCGCTGAGTTGCTCTTAGAGCTAAATAGCACGCAAAATGTACTGATTGGACATAATATAGGTTTTGATATCGACATGTTAAGCAGAGAAGGCTCTGTCTGGCAAGGCGGATTTATAGATACCTTAAAGTGCACTAGAGAACTTATAGGCTCTGAAATAGAGCAGTTTTCGCTACAGTTTTTACGATATGAACTTAGACTACACCTTCAAGAGAGGGATCTTGCAAAGAGGCTAGGTGTCACGATACAAGCCCACAACGCTCTTAGTGACGCTATGCATGTTAAGATGTTGTATGAGTATCTGCTTGGGAGTGCAACTCACGAGGAGCTGATGCGCATTAGTGTTGAGCCTGTGCTTATACTTAAGCTGCCATTTGGCAAATATCGTGGTCGTTTTATAGAAGATGTTGCACGGCGTGATGAGAAGTATCTCAACTGGATGTTAAACTCTTTGAGTGATTTGGATGAGGATCTGCGCTATAGTATAAAACACTATCTAGTAGAGGTTAAGAGTTGAAGCTGTATAAAAGAGTGATATCTGGTAGATTTAAAGGTGTAAAGATAGAGCTTCCATCAAAGAGCACCACAAGAAGCTCTAAAACTATAGTGCTGGAGTCATATTTTAATACACTGCAGTTTGAGATTGTTGAGTCTACTTTTATCGAACTCTTTGCCGGTAGTGGTTCTGTGGGGATAGAGGCTCTTAGTAGGGGTGCGTCAAAGATACTCTTTTTTGAGCAAGATAGAGAGGCGCTAAAGAGACTAAGATCTAACATAAATCTAGTAGAGCCTAACTCTTGTACTGTTATAGCTGGCGATACTTTTGAAAATTTCCCAAGATCTATCTGCGCTATAGGTGGGCGTTCATACTTCTATATAGATCCACCTTTTAGTATAAGAGAGAATCAAGATCAGATCTATGCAAAAATGGTTAAGCTCATAGAGTCTATACCTTCTGAGCTTGTAGAGTTGATAACAGTTGAGCATATGAGTGCGCTAGATCTACCAGATAGTATCGCTACATTTAAACTCATTAAAAGCAAGAGATTTGGTAAAACAACACTAAGTTACTATAGATAGCAGTAGGATGATGATGGAATTTTGGAATAATATATATGAGAAGTTTGACCCTGTAGCATTTGCGATATTTTCACTACCTGTACACTGGTATGGGATCATGTATGTATTGGCACTTTTGAGCGCGCTATACATAGCCAAATGGTACATAAAACATGACAGCGTAGATCTTAGTGATACTCAGCTAGATGCGTATTTTATCTGGGCAGAAGTTGGTGTAATTCTTGGTGCGAGGGTTGGATATATCATCTTTTATGACTCCAATCCTACATACTATCTATGGGCACCTTGGCAGATCTTTAACCCTTTTCGAGATGGTGAATTTGTTGGCATTAGTGGGCTTAGTTATCACGGTGCATTGATAGGTTTTCTTATAGCTACATATCTTTACAATCGTAAGTATAAAGTTGGCTTTGGCAAACTTATGGACATAGTAGCTGTATCTGTTCCATTGGCTTATATATTTGGACGCATCGGTAATTTTCTCAATCAAGAGCTTGTGGGAAAAGTGACAGATGTGAGCTGGGGTATATATGTGGATGGTATCTTGCGCCACCCATCACAGCTCTATGAGGCACTTCTTGAAGGCTTGTTGGTATTTGTTGTTGTCTGGAGTTACCGCAAATATAAAACTTTTGATGGTGAGTTGATACTTCTATATGCAGCGCTTTACTCTATGGCAAGGTTTACAGCAGAGATATGGCGTGAACCAGATCAGCAGTTAGGGTATGTGCTCTACTCACTTAGCATGGGTCAAGTTTTAAGTATCTTGATGATTGTAGCTTCTGGGGTATTGTGGCTCTTTTTTAGGCGTAAAAATAGTAGATAATCTACTATTTAAAATGTTTTGCTAGAAAACTATTGAGTTGATTTGCAAATTGATGTGCATCTCTCTTTGTAAATGGTGCTGGTCCTTGAGTTTTGACTCCACTATCTCTGATCTCTTCTAGAAGATTGCGCATTGCTAGGTGGTGTTTGATGTTATGTTTGCAAAAAAGTTCACCTCGATGATCTAGAGCATAAGCATTTTTTGTAACAATACGATCAGCTAAGGGAATATCTGCCGTTATAACTAGATCGTCATCTTGAACCATTGTGACTATCATATCATCTGCCTTGTCAGCTCCTGAGTCTACAATGATATACGACACTTGTCTGGAGCTACCAAGAGTGATCTTCTTGTTAGATACAACAACGGTTGTTAAGTTTAGTCGTTCGATTGCACGAAGAAGAATGGGCTTTAGTGTATTGACAAAAGCATCACCATCAACATACAAGGTCACAATATCTCTTTAACGCGCCCGATATCTCCACTCTTTAGTTTTACTTTTATGCCATGTGGATGAGAGTGAGAAGAGGTCAATATCTTCTCTACTATACCTTCTGTTAATTGAGCACTTTTTTGGTTCTGTTTTAAGACTATGTTTACCCTAGAGCCCTCTTTGATGTCTGATCTTATTTTGCCTTGCACTCTTTACCAACCTATTGAAATTTGATATATTATAACATACTTGCCGATACTATTTTTTGTAGCTACATGCTTTTGTTGCCAAAATTTGATCATAATTGCGTCTAAAAGAAGAGCATGAGAGATTTAGCTATAGCTATATTGTTGATTGTATTGAGTGGAGTTATCGCCTCTATCTATAACTCATATCTACCACTCCACGGTGATGAGGCATACTACTGGCTCTGGAGCCATCATCTTCAAACTGGATATTACGACCATCCACCCATGATCGCTTTTATGATCTATCTTAGCAATTTTATCAGCGAGACCGAATGGGGCGTGAGGTTAATCAATGTAGCGTCCATGTCCGTGGCAGCTTTAGTGATCTATCGTATAACTCAAAAGATGAGTGACAGCAAGAGTGCGCTTACTAGCGTAATCATATTTTTATCAGTACTCTTAGTTCATGCTGGCTATACTATAACTACAACAGATTCTCCTCTAATCCTCTTCTACTCTCTTGCTCTTTTGGCATTTTACAATGTGCTAACGCGTGCTAAAGTTATAGACTTTATCCTGCTTGGTGTGTGGCTTGGCTTGATGATGCTTAGTAAGTATACAGCGATACTTTTTGTAGTATCTCTTCTTCTGTTTGTGTTGCTTAGAAGACGAGATCTATTGTCTGAGTGGCGCTCATATCTTAGTGCATCTATCGCTTTTGTTATCATCTTGCCTATGTTGTGGTGGAACTATGAGCACAACTGGATAAGTTTTGCTTTTCAGGCATCTCATGGTGGTGAGGGTGAGTTTGCTCTTAATTATGCTGGCGAATTTATAGGGTCACAATTTCTTATCTTTACCCCAATATTTGCATGGGTGCTATTTGCTTCTATGTTTAAACATAGGCTATATTATAGAGATGATAGACTCTTTATGTTGAGTATATTTACACTCACTCCTCTGCTATTTTTTCTCTACAAATCTTTTTTTATCCATATTGAGTTAAACTATAGTGCACCAGCTTACATAGGTGCTGCCATCATAGTGGCTCTAGCTCTAAGAGATAGAAAAAAGACTCTTGTAGCAGGAGTTGTGTTGGCTCTTGTGTTGAGCGTTGTGGCTAGAGTAACACTACTTTTTTATCTACCACAGGTTCAAGATAGGATGTATGGTAACAAAGAGGCGGTGCAGATGTTACAGACTCACCGCATAGATAGTGACGCTATATATGCAGATCACTTAACACTTGCCTCACTTATCACCTACTATAGTCCAGATAGACCAGAGGTGCGCATACCAACCTCAACACGCTTTAGTCAGTACGATATGTGGGATAGTGGATCTAAGTTTAAAGCGGGGCTCTACTTAAGTGATGGTGATGACCTAGAGGAGCTAGAGGAGCTTTTTGAGAGAGTTGAATTGATCGATAAAATAAGCTTTGTACTCAAAGATAATAAGAGCAAAAGTTACTACTTATATAGAGTCTATTGATCTTGCGGAGCAAATAAGCTAAAATTACGCAAAGGAAACAGATGATTGTTAAATCTTGTCCCATAACATTTGAGAGCGTAGATGAGAATGTAGTGCGTATGCATGCCGCTTTTATCGCTATATTGGCTATGGTATTTATATGGACTGGCTCACTTTATGTACTACTTTTTTTGCTGTATGATTTTGCTATTCGAGTAGCTGGCTATAGATCTTATAGCTCTATTTTTTTAGTTAGTAGATACATCATCAAGAAGTTATCTATCAAAACAGCACTAACTGATATGGGTCCAAAAGCATTTGCTACCAAGATAGGCTTAGGGTTTATGTTTATAGCTACCGGATTGCTGTTGAGCAACTATCTTTTAGCAAGTGTAATTGTGATGGCCATCTTGGCTGTTTGTGCTATCTTGGAGGCTATCTTTAACTACTGCGTAGGGTGTCAATTTTATGCCATTTGGCAGAGTTTAGTAAAAAGTTAACCCCTACTCATTTTCTACTCATATCTTTGCTGTACAATGATACAAACTTAAAGGTGGTCTATTATGAGATATATTTTTTTACTGCTTTTGACCTTAATGTTATCTGCAGAAGTTGTTGAGCTTGAAGAGATTGAGATAGGAGCTACTACTAGTAGCGATCATAAAAGAGCAATATATGGTGATGTAGTTGCAAAAGAGGGCTATATGCAAAAAGCACCTATGCAAAGAAGCATAACGGGTGCAAAGGCTCTTGAGGTAGCAGGTAGCAATGGTGATCCGATTAAGATACTTCAGACATACGCAGGTGTAGTAAGCACCAATAACGATAATGCTAATGAGATCTATATCCACGGCTCTAAACCGCGCGAGGTGAGCTATAGTCTAAACCATCTACCGCTTGGCTACTTTTTCCATTTAGGAGGCATGTATTCGGTCTTAGCACCAGAAATCACAGAACAGATCGATGCCTATCTTGGTGGGTTTGATGTGAGTTATGGCTCTATGGGTGCAGTTGTAGATGTAAGCTTAAAGTATCCAGATAGCAATAAAGGGCGTATCCATATAGGCATGTATGATGCTGATTTTGCTGTTAGTGGCAAGATAGATGATAGTACTAGCATCTTCATAGGAGCGAGGCGTAGTTATTTTGATCTTATAGCAGATCAGATTATAGATACTTTAGACCAAGATAAAGATGACAAGAGCAAGAAGACAACCTTTACGCTATTTCCACAGTTTTATGATGGACAGTTTTTACTTAGAAGTGTTGTAGGAGATCATGTCTTTTCGCTAGAGGCTTTTATGGCAAATGATGCTATGAAGATTTTTGACAATATGCAGCGCGATAAAGATCCAGAAGCAGTAGGTAAGATAGAGAGCAAGTTAGAGTCAAGTACTATAGGCGCTAGATGGGTCTACTTGGGTGATAGCGTAACATCAACTTCACTTCTATATAGAGTAAGAACTATACAGGACTTTACACTTTATGATGATTTTTTTATACGAGCTGATCTTAGTCAGTATGGACTATATCATGAGAGTGTCTTTGAGGTGGGTGATCATAAGCCTATGGTTGGGTTTGATGTTATCTATAGTCAATCCCCTATAAAATCACACTTTTATGATATCGAGAGTGCTGATAGAGACACACCAGTAACACCACGCGACACCTTTGATATAGATAAGGAGTTTATAGGCACCTCCTACACCCTATTTGCTCAAGACCTATACCAGTTTATACCATCTACTGCTATTCGTTATGGCTTAAGAGCTTATAAAACTAGTTTTCAAGAGTTTGACTCTGGAGTTGATCCTAGAGTAGCAGTTGTACATAACATAGATAGTACCTTTAGTATATCAGCAGCAGTGGGCAAATATTCCCAGTTTCCATCAACTATAGCAGTCATAGATGGCTTTGGTAACCCTAAGATAAAAACTTATGAGTCATCAAATCACTACACCCTAAGTCTACAGAAGAGTTTTAAGAATAACTCATCTTTACTAGTAGAGCCATTTTTTAAAACATTTAAAGATCTAGCCATTAACGATAAGCTAAATAACTTTGAGTCAGTTGGTGAGGGTGAGGCGTATGGGTTTGACATCACCTATCGCAAAGTGATAGATAATTTCAATATCATCATAGCCTACACATACACATCTGCTAAAAGATCACTAGATACAGAAGATACAAAACAGTACAAGTTTCAGGGTGATATACCACACACCCTACAGATCAATACTAACTATAGATTTGCAAATAACTATAGAGTCTCACTACTTGCAAAATATAGTAGCGGAGCACCATATACGCCTATTATAGGAACACAGGAGTATCAGTATGAAGGTAAAACATACAAAAAACCCATCTATGGTGAGTACTACAGCAGTAGGTACCGCGACTACTATGATCTAGATATTCAGATAGGTAAAAAGTTCAACTACACAAACAGTAGTTTAGAGCTATCTTTAGAGCTTATGAATCTCTCAGCTTTGATACACAAAAATATCTCAAGCAAGGAGTATGATGATGAGTATGAAGAGAGCGGAGTTGTAGAGCAGATGGGGTTCTTGCCAGCACTTCATGCTACCTACAGGTTTTAGAGCTTGAGTAGAGTTTGGTTTGTACCTATCTTTTTAACGGTAGTAGCTCTACATATCTGGGCAGTATCTACTGTGACCATAGAGCATAAAAAGGTGCAGATAGAAAAAAAAATAGCTCTTA
>Ga0256834_1000701_pt1 | contig 23765 bp, 22 predicted proteins | sample 4281140metaG_FD_190536 | JGI IMG/M metagenome (GOLD analysis project Ga0256834, IMG submission 190536) | Hydrothermal vent microbial communities from East Pacific Rise, Pacific Ocean - 4281-140 | ecosystem: Environmental > Aquatic > Marine > Hydrothermal vents | place: Pacific Ocean: East...
TGTATCCCCATTGAGAGCAACAGAACCAATAAGTTCATTGCTTGCATCTATATCAAGATCCGCTGCAATATGTGTATCAATGTTTGCTTGTACTGCTGCGGAGTTATTTAACGCAGAGAGGTCAACCGTTAATGTTCCGCCATCTTCAATCGTAATACTTAATATATTGTTTGTAAGGTTAAAATCCTGGAGTACTTGGTCATCAGTATTTATACCATTTTGAAGTGTAGAAATATCTGCCCAACTTGCAGTACCATCAGCATTCCCTATCATGACAGTATTTGCTGCTTCATTACCATCTGTCATACGCATGTGACCATTTACTTCTAGTGCCTCATTTGGAGTAGTGGTACCTATACCCACTTTACCATCAGACTGTGCACGCATAACTTCTGTTCCACCATCACCATCTATGGTAAAATTACTATTTATTGGTAATATTTGCTCTATATCCGAAGCAACTATATTTTGTGCAAAGAGCACACTTGCTATAATTAATACTTTTGATTCAATGCCCCTATTCAAAACTGACCCCTGTGCTATATTATTATTAATTTTTGTATACTATTATATCATATTTTTTAATGTGAGTCTTTAATACATAATTCATCTTAAACGACGCTATTTTCTAGTTAAACTATGTAGCACAAAAAATCAAAAATATAAAAATACAGGTTTTAACTAGGGGTAATACTTTTATGAAAAATACACTAAGGAAGAGTGCTCTCCTTAGTATGAGAGGGGTTATTTTTTAAGTGGTGTCACATACATGTTGATATAACGACCTTCTTGGCTCGCCTTACTTTCAAGATTACCAACATCTTCAAGCATAGGCCAAACACGGTTAAGCACATCAACACCCCATTCAGGGTTTGCCATTTCGCGTCCTCTTAAGAATACACGTAATTTTACATGTTTTCCTTTTTCTAAAAATTCTCTGGCATGCTTTACTTTGTAGTTAATGTCATTTTCTGCAATTTTACAAGAGAATTTAACTTCTTTAACTTCAATTTTCTTTTGGTTTTTACGTGCTTCTTTTTTCTTTTTTTCAAGCTCGTATTTGTGCTTTCCGTAGTCCATGATTTTTGCAACAGGAGGCTTCGCATCTGGGGACATAAGCACAAGGTCTAGCTCTTTTGCATTTGCTATGTTCATCGCCTCAGCAAGAGAGATAATCCCAAATTGTTCACCATCATCACCTAAAACTCTAAGTTCAGCTATTCTAATGGCACCATTCATGATGGTGTCATCAGGTTTTTTTCTTCCTCTGTTGTTTCTATCGTTTTGTCTACTCAAATTTTACCTTCTTGAAGTTGTTTCGTTAATTTTACCATAAATTCATCTTGTGTAAGATTATATTGTTCTTTGTTGCGTCTATCACGAATTGCCACGGTCTTATTTGTTACTTCTTCTTCTCCAATAACTACAACATACGGTACACGCTGTTTTTCTGCTGTACGGATACGTTTATTAAGTGAATCATTCTTGTCATGCACTTCAGCATCAATACCTTCTTGAAGTAACATTTTCTTAAGCGTATACGCATACTCTGCATGGCTTTCACTAATAGGCACAAAGATTACTTGTGTAGGAGCCAAGAAGAATGGAAATTCTCCTGCGTAGTGTTCAGTTAAAATACCAATGAAACGCTCAAATGAACCAAGAATCGCACGGTGAATCATGACAGGGTTATGACGTTCATTGTCTTCACTTACATACTCAGCTTCGAACCGTGAAGGAAGGTTGAAGTCTACTTGAACAGTTCCACATTGCCATTTACGCCCAAGTGCATCAGTAATCTTAATGTCAATTTTGGGTCCATAAAATGCTCCACCACCTTCGTCAATGGTATAAGGTAGGTCATTTTCAACAAGTGCTTCTTTGATGCCTTCTGTTGCCATTTCCCAAACGTCATCATCTCCAATGGCTTTTTCTGGTTTTGTTGCAACTTCCATTGAGTACTCAAAACCAAATACTTTCATGGTTTTGTCAACAAACTCCATAACATTCGCAATTTCAAATTTAATCTGTGCAGGTGTACAGAAGATATGTGCATCATCTTGTGCAAACTCACGTACTCTTAAAAGTCCGTGAAGTACTCCTGACTTTTCATGTCTGTGTACGGTTCCATACTCGTAGTAACGCAATGGTAAATCACGATATGATTTTCCAGATGCTTTAAAAATCTGAATATGACCAATACAGTTCATTGGCTTAAGACCATACTCTTGACCATCTACCGTAGTTAGGTACATGTTCTCACCATAACATGCATAGTGACCTGATGTATGCCACATTTGTGAGTTAAGAATTTCTGGACCACGTACAGGCTCGTAACCTCTCATGCGGTGAGACTTATGTAAAATTGCTTCTAGTTTGTTTCTCAGTCTTGCACCTTGTGGTAACCAAAAAGGAAGACCTGCTCCTGCTTCTTCGTTAAACATAAAGAGTTGCATTTCCTTACCAATTTTACGATGGTCACGTTTTTTTGCTTCTTCTAACATGAATAAATGTGCTTTTAACGACTCTTTATCTGCAAAAGCAATTCCATAGATACGAGTAAGCATCTCCGCATTTTCATCTCCACCAAGGTAAGCACCTGCAACACGAGTTAGTTTAAAGTTATGTAAAAAACGAAGTGCTGGTACGTGAGGTCCTTGACATAGGTCTTCAAAATCACCTTGTTTGTAAATAGAAAGTGTATCATCCGTGATACGCTCCATGACTTTAAGCTTTAGGTCATCTTTTGCAAATTTTTCTAAGGCTTCAGCTTTCGTCATCTCGTACTTTTCTATTTTGTATTTTTTCTTGATGAGTTCTTTCATCTTTTTTTCAATGGCCTTGAGGTCATTTTCACCTATCTGCTCATCTACTCTAAAGTCATAGTAGAAACCTTCATCAACCGTTGGTCCTACAAAAAACTGCGAGTTTGGGTACAGTTCTGTAATCGCTTGTGCCATAAGGTGTGCTGTAGAGTGACGTACTATCTCTAGTGACGCTTCGGAATTGTCATACTCTATAGGAATTGCATTGCAGTTTTCTCCTGCACTTTGCGTGTCTAGTATATTGCCTTGGTCATCTATGTAACCTATAAGATTTTCACTCAAATGAGTCCTTTGTGTAAACGCAGCGTACATTGCCAGCGTTAAAATGCCATGATTATAGCTAAAGTTAAATAAATATGAATTAAGTATCTCTTAGATATACTTCCAGCCAATACATTTGTGCTCGATTAACTCAGCGGTAGAGTGCCTCCATGACATGGAGGTGGTCACAAGTTCGAATCTTGTATCGAGCACCATCTTAACTTCATCCTATTACTCTCTTATACTATAAATGTTTCAGCTACAAAAGTCTTAGTGACTTGACCACCAAAACGATATACACCCTCTTCATAACTCACATAAAGTTCATCACCACTGATAGGATGTACTTTTATTTGTCCTGATACTTTTCCTTCTTTATGATGATGTATAAAACATGCTACCATACCTGTACCGCAAGCCAGTGTTTCATCTTCTACACCCCGTTCATACGTGCGTACATACAAAACATCATCTTCAAGTTTACAAATATTTACATTACAATTATACTTGTATCGTAAAGCTCTCATTTCTTCAAGGTTAAAGTCATCTAAATTTTCACGTACCGCCACAAGATGGGGAACTCCAGAGTCTATGAGCCACCAATTTTCACCATTTTCCTCAATATCATTTCGAAGAATATCAGGTTCAATCATATCACTGACGACATACAAACCATTAATACTTGCTTTGATTACCCCTGCACCTGTTAAAAACTCTGCATAGTTGTTTTTAGAAATGCCTTTTTCATGCGCAAAATGAGCAACACATCGTGAGGCATTGCCACACATATCTGCAACAGAACCATCTGAGTTATAGAACTCCCATTCAAAATCATATTTTTCATGCGGCAACAAGACAACTAAACCATCTGCTCCCACGCCATTTTGTCTGTGACATAAGATACGTGCAAGTTCTGAACGGTCTTCTTTCTTTTGTGCAATAAACATGATAAAGTCATTACCATTCCCAGAATACTTTGTAACAGTCATTTAAAATCTCCTAAAATATCTTCTTTTACTTTTTCACATTCATGTATCAACTGATGCAAATCTCCACCATTGTCTATAACATACGTTGCTTGCTTACGTTTCTCTTCTATATCTATTTGTGTATCTATCCGTATACGGGCTTCTTCTAAATTGTACCCATCTCTTTGGATCAGTCGTTCTAACTGTTTCTTTTTTGGCGTATATACAACCAAGTGTCTGACAATGGGGTACCTTCTATTCTCAAAAAAAAGTGGGATATCTACAAAATAAGGTTGTTTATGCCGGTCTTCTTCTTGAGAGAGCTGTTTAATCTCGTCAAAGATAAGAGGGTGCAGTAATGCTTCCAAAAAATCTCGCTCATTTTTATCTTCAAATATAATTTTACCAAGTACTTTTCGGTTTACTTTTCCATCTGATATACATATACTTCCAAAATGTTTTTCAATTACTAGGTGTTGTTCTTCAAGTATCCTATGTGCTATTTTATCTGCATCTATGACAGTAAATCCATTGGCTTCAAAAAACTTTGCAACGGTACTTTTGCCTGTTGCAATACTCCCTGTTAAAACAATAGCATATTCAAACGCCATAATCTAGCCTTATCTGCTTACCATTTTCTAAATGATCTTAGTTGCATTTTATCATATCCATAAATATCATTCCTAAATTGTAATTTACCATTATAATCTACCCATGCTGTTAAATAAATCACGTCAATAGGTACACGATTTTGAAGTTGTAAATATGTTTGGTCTTTACCTTTAAGAATCTTTTGTGATTTTTGAAAGTTTATATTTTTATTGAATTTTGCAAATGTTTTCAATAACTCTCTTGGCTTTTGTAAACGAATACACCCGTGAGAAAATGCTCTTTTATTTCTATTAAATAAGCTCTTTGATGGTGTGTCATGCATATAGACAGCATATTTATTAGGAAAAAGGAACTTTACTTTTCCTAGTGCATTTTTAGAGCCCGGTACCTGTGCAAAGCGGAAAGGGACATGAGAGCTATAGCGATACTGTGCCCAATCAATAGAACTTGCTTTTACTTTCTTTGCTTTTGGTCCCCAACCTGTACGTATTTCTATACCTTTTTTTGCCATAGCATTTGAGTTTTTAAGGAGTTTAGGAATCATCTCTTTTTGTACAATACTTTTAGGCAAGTTCCAATATGGATTAAGTACAATTGTTTTGACTATATTTGAAAAGATAGGTGTTGGATTTTTAGGCTTACCTACAACTGTTCGTATTTTTTGAATAAGTTTACCTTTCTCTTCAAAATAGAGCATAAATGCGGGAATATTAATGATAATATGTAAACGGGACGAGCGTTTTGGTAGCCATTTTATACGGTCTAGGTTTAAAAGAATTGTTGTTATTCGCTCATCTACAGTTTTATTTAAAACACTTAATGTACCTGAGCCTACTGCACCATCAGGTTTTAATCCATTTCTTTTTTGAAATATTTTTACTGCTTTTTGTAAACACTTATCATAGGTATTGTCTTCTAATGTTTCATCACAAGTAACATAGTCTCCCGTGACTCGTAAACGCTCACGTAAACTCTCTACACCATGAGCCTGTTTACCTTTTTTTAACACACTTTTCAGTTCTACCTCTGCCCAACCTCCATTGGCTTCTATTTCTCTATATTTTATGAGTTCTTTTTGTAATGCTCTATATCGATACTGCGTAGGTACTGCTTTATCTAATTGCTTTATAAGCCTTGCCCCTAGGGCAGCATTCTCAAGCATTAAAATGGGATTGACATTTGGTCTATGCAGTACCCATTCGGTACTTACATCATTGACCATCAAGTTAGAGATACGTGCTTGAAATGCACCCCAGTTTATACTCCCGAAATATGCATAGTTTGTATAGGCATAATAAAGCTGAGATATCTTAAATTCTAATTCTATTTTTTGTGCTAAAGTAGCATTTTCAGCATAGAGTGCTATGGCAGCACTTTCTAATGCTAAATTACTTTTATATAGTTTTCCCAATGTATTAAGTGTGTCATCATTTTTGATTTTATCAAATAAATCTTTTGCTGCATGAGAAAAATTTTCCTCATGCATCCACACAGGTACAAAAAAAAGCTGCGTATATAGTCGTCTTAAAAAACTTTTCTTAGGCTGTGTCTGAAGTGAATTCATAATGAGCTCAGATGCTTCTTCCTGATACTCTAGTTCTGATGCAATTATTGGGGTAAAACTTATAAATACTAATGAAAACAACACCACACAGAGTTGTATTATCTTTTTTCTTAATTTCATTATTTTCCCTAAATATAAATTAATCATTATTTTTGTTTATACTCACTGATTATATCGTAAACATATCAGAGTAGTGCTAAAATAATTTTATGTATTTTGAATTTGGCTCATATTGGTATTTTACTCTTTTTCTTTTTTTACCCTGCTTTTTGTGGTGTAAACCATATACCATACCCTACTATTTTCCAAAACTAGAATGGGTTTCTAAGCAAAGTACTTTTATTTCTTGGGAACTGTTAATTAAACTTTTTCTTTACCTTCTTATGGTATTTACACTTTCAAAACCTTTTATTTATAATGCTATGCATTCTCCCTATAAAAAAGGTCGTGATCTCATTTTGGTACTTGACGCCTCTGGCTCCATGGCACAAAGTGGATTCAATACCAAAGATAGATTTTTGACTAAATTTGACACAAACATAGCCCTAGCATCAGACTTCATTAAGCAACGGCATGATGACAACATGGGTGTGGTACTTTTTGGTACCTTTGCCTATACTGCTTCACCATTGACTTATGATTTAGATTCTCTTATGTTTGTTTTACGTATGACAAATGTTGGTATAGCTGGAGAGAGTACCGCGATAGGTGATGCCATTATGCAGGCCATTCATACACTTTCTTTTGGTGCGGCAAAAAGTAAAGCTATCATCTTACTTACCGATGGATATCACAATGCAGGTATAAGTTCACCTAAAGTAGCTGTGGATAAAGCCAAAAAGTTAGGTATTAAAATTTATACAATTGGACTAGGAAAATCAGCCGACTATGATAATAACCTTCTAAAAATTATCGCCAAAGAGACCAAAGCAAAAGCATACGCAGCTACTAGTGCAGAGGAACTAGGAAATATTTACAAAGAGATAAACAAACTTGAACCTTCAACTATACGTAATGAAAATTACCTTCAACAAAAATTGCTTATATTTTTGCCTCTTAGCCTTATTTTTATCATACTTTTTTCTTGGACATTTTGGATATATAGGAGGGAGAGATGAGTTTTTTAATGCCTATATTTTTATGGTTGATAATTCCTTTTATCGTATTTTTCATCAAAGGACCACAAAAAATTGTTATAAAGATCCATACACTTGTGCTTATTTTACTCCTTCTTTCTCTGGCAAGACCTATACAAGAAGAGGTACTGCAAAAGACAAATATACATAGCCAAGACATTATAATAGCTATAGATATATCTTATTCAATGCACGCAAAAGATATTTCTCCTACGCGATATATATTTGCCAAGAAGACCATTAATCACCTGCTTTCACGGAATGCTACTGATAATGTTATGCTCATTGCCTTTACCAGTAACCCCCTTTTGCTCTCTCCTCCTAGTACTGATCATGCACTCATTCTCACGGCATTGGAAAGCCTTAACCCAGAATTTATTCTTACTAAGGGTACATCCTTAAAAAAACTCTTTACCAAACTTACTTCTCTTTCACAAACACCTAAAACACTTATACTCATGACAGATGGCGGAGAAGAAAAGGATACTGACTCTCTTGCCCTTATGTTACAAACAAGTAATATTTCACTTGTTACAGTTGCTTTAGGTACCAAAAGAGGAACAACTGTCTCTAAAAAAGATGGCACTATGCTCAAAGACAAAGAAGGTAATCTTGTCATTAGCCGTAGAAACCCTCTCTTAAAAGATTTAACACAACAACTTAAAGGTACTTATCTCACGGCATCCTCAAGTCCACTATCTATAGCACAGGACATTGATACTGCATTAAAAGAACATACAAAAATACAAACCATACAGAAAGAGCAATACTACTATAAAGAACTCTATCAAGTACCTCTTTTCATCGCCACACTTTTATTTTTACTCGTACATACACGTGCTGTCAAATACCTCATCCTAGTTTTTACTTTTTTAGGGCTTCCAATGCAGGCATCAATCCTCGATGATTACTATCTTCATCAGTCATATAAATCTTACAAGAGTAAAGCATATAAAGATACAAAAGGAACACTAAAGAGCATCAAGGCACCTTCTTTACAAAGTAAAATACTTTTAGGAAACACTTACTATAAAGAATCGAGCTATCAAAAAGCCATACAAGTTTATACATCTATCAAGTCTACTTCTCCACAAATCAAGCAACAGATTTATTATAACACTGCAAATGCTTATGTACATTTAGATAGATATAATAAGGCTAAGACATACTATATAAAAACATTACAACTAGGTTCCGATACAGACGCATTACATAATCTCAAACTAACGATGCTCTTAACAGATGAAAAATCTGCATCTCTTGGCATAGCACATCCAAAATCCCAAAGTTCGCAAACAAGTAAAAGTGAGTCTAATAAAAAAAATAAAGATGAAAAAAGGGAAGAAGATCAACCCAGTTCTTCTTCAGGTTCTGGAGCCAAAGAGACATCTAAGGAAAAACAAAATAAAAATAAACTCATCTCCAATGATAGCCCTCAAAAACAACCTCTAGGTTCAAAAGTTTATGAACTTATTAACAAAGGATACATATATGAAACACAACCTTGGTAGATTAGTAGGTATACTCTGCTTAGTTTACTTTTCTGTCACATTGTTACAAGCAGAAGATTTCACCTATGACTTACGTGTAACTAAAACAAACCCCTACGTCAAAGAAGCTGTATTTCTCACTTTTGATGTCAATCAAACAAACCATGACATTGTTTTACTTTTTGATTTTGATCTAGTCAAAAAAGAAAACTACAGCTATCAAAGGGTTGACATAAAAGAGACAAATGATGCACATGATTTACACATACGCTATACCTATCTTATCTATCCCCTACAGGATGGAGAGGTTGACATTCATTTTAAACTTAGAAAAAGGGTAACTACTGAAGATTCTGTTGCCTATAGTTTTTCAGGGGATAGAGACAATGTTAAAGGACTTGTTACCAAAGATTATAGTATCAACCTCCCACCCTTTATGCTCCATGTCAAACCTTTACAAAAAGATATACTTTTAGTTGGGGATTTTACCTTAGAATATTCACTGAAAAACCATCAAGCTAAAGCCTATGAATCTCTTCCTTTTAATTTTACACTTAAAGGGAAAGGATATCCTCCACGACTCAATAACATACTCCCTAAAGATATAAAATTCACTCTCTTTAGTGAAAAGCCTAATGTCCATGCACTATCTAGTAAAGAGGGAACACACAGTACGGTAAATTATACTATGGCTCTTTCGCATGACAAAGATTTTACCTTGCCTGCTATTTCACTTAAAGCTTTTAACCCACTTAGTGAAAAAACATATACATTGCATATACCCTCCCAAAATTTTAAGATTACAGAAGTAAATAAAACAACATTGGTGGATAAAGTAAATATTCCTCCTCTACTCAAAGAAAACTGGAGTTGGTCCAAAACATTATTTTCATACTTTATTGTATTTATCTCAGGGTATCTAACAGCTAGAGCTATACACTGGCAAAAAAAATCCAGCAAAACAGAAACTATTCATCCACTCAGAGAAAAAATAAAACTTTCTAAAAATAAAAAAGAGTTGCTACAAATTCTTATGGCTCACAATAACCAACATTTTTCTTCCTGCATAAACATGTTAGAAGATTCTTTGTATGCAAATGGTAAAATGAGTTTAAAAGAACTAAAAGAAGAGGCATTGAACTTACTATGAATATTATGAATGAAAAAATAGTACTACTAAAAAAAGAACTTTCCAAAGCAGTTATTGGGCAAGAGAACATGATAAATGGTCTGCTTATCGGACTACTTTGTGATGGGCATGTATTGGTAGAGGGTGTACCTGGTCTTGCAAAAACAACAACCATCAACGCCTTGAGTCGTGCCATAAAGCTAGATACAAAACGTATACAATTCACTCCAGACTTATTACCTTCAGATATCATAGGTGCACAGGTCTACAACCCAAAGGATCACAGTTTTAGTATTAAGAGAGGTCCTATCTTCACCAACCTTCTTTTGGCAGATGAAATCAATCGAGCCCCAGCTAAAGTGCAATCTGCCTTGCTCGAAGTTATGCAAGAACGCCAAGTGACTATTGGTGATGAAAGCTTTAAAATAGCTGCTCCTTTTCTTGTTATGGCTACGCAAAACCCCATAGAACAAGAAGGGGTATATCGTCTTCCTGAAGCACAACTAGATAGGTTTATGATAAAAATAGTTGTCAAGCATAACTCTGAAGAAGAAGAAATAGACATCATGAGAAAAGCAGCTAAAAAAAGTTTTGACCCCGTACAAGCAGTATTGACAATAGATGATTTACAGATGTTACAAAAAGAAATAGAAACCATTCATACTGATCCAGAACTAGAACACTACATGGTACAACTCATTGCTGCAACAAGAGAGCCAGAACGATTTGGATTAGAAAGTATTGTAGACTCCATAATGTTTGGGGCAAGTCCAAGAGCTTCCATAGATCTCTACAAAGCAAGCCGTGCACAAGCCTTTTTAAAAGGGAAAAGCTTTGTGAGCCCTTCCGATATTGCAGAGGTCATACATAAAGTTTTACGTCATCGTATTGTCCTTTCTTATGAAGCCAGAGCTCAAGCGATCACAAGCGATGACCTTATCTCTACTATAATTGAGACATTGCCAGTCCCTTAATGAATAACACATTAAATACTTTACAACTTAAGGCTAGACAAGAAGTTTATACATTATTATCAGGGAATAATCTCTCTGCCTTACATGGTGAAGGTTATGACTTTTCTGAACTACGTGAGTATCAAATAGGTGATGATATACGAAAAATGAATTGGGTAGTAACAGCAAAACTAGGAAAACCCTATATCAAAGAAACACATTCCAACCGAGAACTCTCTGTTGTTGTTACTGCACTTATGGATGGAAGCTTTTATTTTGGAAAAGGCAATAATAAGCAAATAAAATTAACTGAAATTGCTACCATTTTGGGCTATGCTTGTGCGCAGCAGGGAAATCTATTTACTGGTTTTTGCTACACACAGGATGCATGTAGTTATACGCCTCCTACAAAACATCTTTATGATATAAGTCAATTTTCAAAAACTCTTTTTGACCTCCCTCTATTAGATAGCACGCTAGATAAGCATGCTTCTATTAAAAACCTCTTTAAAAGCATACATAAACCATCACTTATTTTTGTACTTGGAGATTTTTTAGAAGAAATTGATTTATCTATTCTTGCACAAAAACATGAAGTCATAGCCATCATTATTAGAGATAGAGAGGAAGAAAGACCTAAAAAACTAGGAGAAGTAACACTCACTAGCCCTAAAGATTCAACACAAATAAAAACCTATTTTGGGAAGCGTACTATAGGAAAGTACCTATTAAAGCTACAAGCACATGATAAAAGGCTCACAAAACATTTCTCAAGATATGGTATTGGGCATGTTAAAATAGATACAGAAGATAATGTCGTCAGAAAATTATTATCATTATTTATCTAAATCTAGTGCAGTAAATCTTTATAATTCTCTTGGGCATTGAGTTTTAGTTTTCCCTCTATTTTCATAAGTCTAATATCACCATTTTTATAGGCTTTTTTTAAACGTTTTGTTATTTTTACTTGTTTCTTTTCTTTGGTAATATTATATTTTTTTAAAAACTTTTTGAGTCCTATCCAATCGCTATATTCCTCTTCTTCTGTATATACATCAATCGTTTCTTGAGGTTTCTTTTGCTCTAATTGATGTACATAAAGTGTACGCATCTCATGAAAAGCTTCTTTCAATAAATCTATCTCACCTTTTAATGTTTTCGAAATTTGTTTATTTGATTTTTTAAGATCTTTAACTGTTCCTTTTAAAACAGAAATAGTTTCATCTTTTGCCTGTAATAATGTAGCATAATCCTTATTCTCATTAAGTTCTGAAGAAGTCTCTTTTTTAGACGATACAGACCTTGACTCTTTTTTAGATTTTTGTACTTCATTATTCTCAGCTGTGTCAACAACAATGTAAAGTTTTCCATCTACATTTTTAGCTGTTAAAATACCACGCTTTATTTTAGCATAAACTGCTTGTCTTGAAATGCCTAGTTCCTGTGCATACTCTACAGGTTTCATCAATTTTTCCATACACTTTTCCCTCACCTATTTACAATATTGTCAATAATAACATAAATTTAATGAAAGGTTGACAGTAACGCCCTAGTATTTACTTTTGTGTACCATCTAAAACAGGAACAAAAAGACACTGTTCTATTGTCTCACTTGTAATTCGTCCATTCTTTTTATAAAATCGAGTAATGATATGATAATTCTCCGCTTCTTCAATAGGGGCAATGAGTATGCCACCTTCTGCTAGTTGTTCAAACAAAACTTCAGGAATTTCTTTCGCTGTTGCAGAAAATAAAATACGTTCAAATGGTGCATACTGCTTCCAGCCTCTTTGACCATCATCAAAACGGGTAAAAATATTATGCATTTCAAGAAGCGAAAATCTATTTTTTGCTTCTTTTAAAAGCTCATCTATACGTTCTATAGTAAAAACACGACGACATATTTTAGAAAGAATTGCTGCTTGATATCCTGATCCACATCCTACTTCTAGTACAGAATCCGCATCTTTTAATTCAAGATGTTGCGTCATTTTAGCCACAGTTAAAGGGGAAGATATCCATTGGCTCGCCGCTAAAGGAAGGGCATCTAGTTTGTAGGAAAGATGCTTAAATTCATTGGGCACAAAAACTTCTCTGTCTACCGCTAAAAATGCCTCTTTCACATGCGCATCTAATTCAAAATGTTTTTCTATTTCTTGTACAAGACTTTTTCTGTTTCTTGCTTTTATCATCTACTGCTACGTCCCCTATCCCTATTTATTGGCTGAATTTTATCTAAAATCTAATTAAAGAGGCTTTTTTAGTCCATCACTATATAACGACGCATTTTCTTAATCTCTCTAAAGTCTATGGTACCTTCTATAGCATCAAGGTTATCATCCATAATATAAGCACCTGTAGGAGATATAATCGAAGATGAACTTGCCATATCTACATCAGCACTGTTTGCTAAAACCACATAACACTGATTCATCACAGCCAAAGCACGAACAAGAATCTCCAAATGATTTTTTCTTGCTTCTCCCCATCTAGAGGGTATAATAACTACATCCGCACCTTCAATTTGTTTCCATAGTTCTTTAAAACGTAATTCAAAACAGAGAAGTATCGCATACTTGACACCTTCAATTTCAAAACACTTAATTTTCTTTTTTTTACCTGCTCGGAAATATAAATCCTCATCACCTAACCTAAACAGTTTTACTTTATCTTGTCTATATATTACCTTATGTTTATGTATCACTACTGCTTGATTTACAAAACTATCTCCATCTTCTAAAATCAATGTTAAAAATACAATCTGCTCATTTATTTCTTTTTTCAATGTCTTAAGCGCATTGACTGAAAATTTTGCAGCTGTTGCCATATGCTCATAATCAAAGGCCGTTAAAAAGACCTCTGGTACAACCATAATATGTTTATCTTCATATGTATCTAAATAAGAAAGTAAGAGCTCTAAATTTTCTTGATAACGTGCAGAGGTAGAAAGTTGTAATGCAACAACTTCTAATGTTTTTGGTTTAGCTATCATCTTAAAAGTCGTCTAAATCTAGACTACCTTTGGAATAATTTGTTACATTTCCTTCAAAGAAATTTGTCTTTTGGTCATTAAACTGAGAAAAGTTATCAACCCACTTAATAGGATGTTCCACATTATAAATTTTCTCCATACCTACGGCATTCAATCTTTTGTCTGCAAGATGCTGAATATACTGTTCTATGATTTCATCCGTAAGCCCTAGTATTTGCCCTTGTGTAATATATGCACCCCACTCTGATTCAAGTTTTACCGCATCTCTAAACATTTGATACACTTCATCTTCTAGCTCTTTAGTAAAGAGTTCTGGTCGCTCTTTTTTAGTTGCATTTATCATATTTTGAAACAAGAGCAGGTGTGTTACTTCATCTCTTTGTATAAATCGTATCATCTGTGCTGAACCTAACATTTTATCTGAACGTGCAAGTGTATAAAGATACGCAAACCCAGAATAAAAGTAGATGCCTTCTAAGATTTGATTGGCAAACATTGCTTTAACAATATTTGTATCTGACGGATTTTCAGAAAGTTCATCATATATCTTAGCGATAGCATCATTTTTAGTCTTGAGTTTCATATCTCTTCTCCAGAGTTCATAAATCTCTTTTGAATTTGTTGAAATACTATCAACCATAACAGCATAACTTTGAGAATGTAAAGCTTCTTCAAATGCTTGTCGTACCAATATGAGATTGATCTCTGGTGAAGTGATATAGGGGTTAAGATTATCGATAATATTATTAGTTTGCAATGAATCCATAAAAATCAATTGAGCCAATACTTTATCATATGCTGATTTTTCCGCATCAGTAAGATGTTTATAGTCATTGACATCTCGTGTCATATCAACTTCTTTAGGATACCAAGAGTTGTTAAGCATCATCTCCCAGAGGTTATATGCCCACTGGTACTTTATATCATTCAGTTCAAAAATTCCAGTAGGATTTCCCCCAAAAATTTTACGATCTGCTGTTTTTTCATTTGATTCGGGATTGTATATTTTTTTGCGTTCCATTTAATTACCTTACAACAATATTTCTCTTTAATTTATTAAAAACATTATACACATTTTGGCTGATTTTTAGATAGTTTTGCCTTAAGTAAAAAATTGATAAATATCTGAAAAAAGCTCTGCTAAAAAGGGTTTTTTATTTACTAGAGAGAAAGGCAACTTTTTATATAAAAAATAATTAAAAAGGAGTACACTTTGACTAAAGATCAAAGTGTAAATATAAAGCTAAAAAGCTGCCTAGAAAGCCAAGGAGTTAATTGGGAGGGACTCCATATTTGGCTTTCATGGGAGAAGTATAATCTATTTTTGTGTACCCATTGTGAAGTACTTTTTTATAGCTAGAATTTCCATTCAAATTGTGCAGAGATAAGGGCACCTGCCGTTGCCCCTATCACATCTGCACCTACATCACTCCATTCTCTAGTACTGCCATCATTATGACCATCAATACCTTCTTTAATCAATCCCAATGCTATCGCTGCACCTGCTCCATAAAAAAACGCTTCTGCTTTTGACGAACCTTTATTTCTTGCATACGCAGTTACTGCTCCAGCAATCGCTGCACTCACTACTATATGTTGTTGTTTATCTCTTTGTGAGAAAAAAGAGCTTTCTTCTGCGACGAGGTTTTGACCCATTACAAAAAAGATTAAAATATTAGCAAGAATGCTTTTTAATTTCATAGACGATACTCCCATTTAAATTCTCATCATATTACAATAATTTAACTATAAGAACAGCAGTAATCTGTTATTTTTTGTACCTTTACTTGAAATTTACTGTTAGAAGGTACAGCAAAAGACTCTCCAGCTTTTATGCTTATCCACTCATTTGATTCTGGGAGTTTTACCGCTAGCTTCCCTGAAGCGATTTCCATCAGTTCTGCTGCTTCCGTACCAAACTCATACTCACCAGGAAGCATAAAACCCAAAGTTTTTTTAGACCCATCTGCAAAATTGACTGTTCTACTTGTGACTGCTCCATCGAAATAACTATTACCTTCTAGTTCTACACTTACGTTATCAAATTGTTTCATTGTTCTTCCTCTAATATTTTAGAGAATTATATCGCAAGAATAACCCTAAGTACATTACACACCTATTCAACACAAAGATACTATAATAAAACTCACGAGGTAAACTATGCAAAAACTACTCTATATTACAGACCAAGACGAATACGTAGATCACAGCTTCATTGCCCCACTTTTTGAAGTTTATTTGAAAAAATATATGGACGTAGATATCGTCTATTTTACAGACTTCAAGTCAGACTTTGCACGTAAAGATGCACATCATTTCGTTGTACCAAGTTGTAGTAAAAAGAAACTCTTTACAGAACTAAGAAATAATGGTATTGCCTTAGAGAGCTATGACTATATGATGGTTCGAAATAATATTACACTTCTTAAAAAAGTCTTGAAATACAGAAGTACCTATGGATATAAAGCTCTCTTTCGTTTTTCTTATCCTAGACGTAGTGTCAATATATACTGTGAAGAAGCAGAACATAAAAACCAGTTTTTCAACCAATGCCTACACTACTTGCACACCAAAAAAGAGACAAAAATCATTAACAAATGTGATGCATTTTTACCTACCTCCCCTAGTATGCATAAAAGGTTTCGTCCTGATGTTCATATACCTACTATTTTTTGTGCTCCTGCTATAAACCCTGCTAGTCTACATGCACATCAACAACACGACAGCGATGAACTCCGTTTTGTTTATGTAGGTACACTTGATAAAGTACGTAAATTTTCTACAATTTTAGATGCATTTTCTTCCTTAAAAAATGGAAAATGGAAACTCTACATTTCCACGAGAGATGTGGAGTTCATCCAGACACTACTAGCTACGTACCCAAATTTAAAAGAACACATCAAAGTCTATAATGCCAAAACCAAAGATGCTTTGCTTGAACTCATTGCCAAGGCGGACATTGGCATTGCCCTACTTCCTAATCTTCCCATCTATAATACCTCAACACCAGTAAAGGTCTATGACTATTACTCTTCTGCTGTGCCTTGCCTTATGACACAATCAGCCCATACATCTACACTCTTTACAGACTGTCATGATGCATGGTTCTGTGAGTTTGATATAGAAACCATAAAAGAAAAATTAAACTTCTTACTGTCTCTCCCAAAAGAAGAAATATATACCGTTGGTGCACAAGGGCAAAAACGCTTACTTGAAGTAAAAAATTATGAAGTGATTGCTAAAACCATAGCCAATCAACTGGAGGCATTATAAGGTGAAGCGTACGATGCATAAAAATCATTACGAAGTCCTCATTATAGGTGGAGGTATTTCAGGAGCAGCACTTTACTATGAACTGGCAAAATATACTGATGTGGCTTCACTCTGTCTGCTTGAAAAGTATGAAGCCCTAGCCACACTCAATTCCAAAGCAAGCTCAAACTCTCAAACCATTCACATAGGAGATATAGAAACCAACTATACCCTAGAAAAAGCCAAAATCACCAAACGTACTGCCAAGATGGTAGAAAAGTTTTGTTTACAATACAAACTTGAAGATAAAATCATGTTCAAACATCAAAAGATGGCACTAGGTGTGGGTGAAAAAGAGGTGCACTTTATTGAAAGCAGATTCGATGAATTTAAAGATCTTTTCCCTTACCTTGAACTCTGGAATGTAGACAAGCTCAAAACCATAGAGCCCAAACTTGTCTATACGGACAAAGCACAAACTAAAGTACGTCCAGAGCCTATCATTGCTATGGGCACAAACACCCAGTACACTACGGTAGACTATGGTGCTATGTCTGAAGCACTGGCAGTTGAAGCACAAAAAATCACAGAAGTCACCACTGACATATTTTACAATACCCAAGTCGTAGATATCTTCCAAAAAGAGGACAAAACTTTTGAAGTACACTGTAAAGATGGCAACACTTATACCGCCAAATTTGTGGTGGTAAATGCTGGGGCACATTCACTCTTTTTAGCACATCGTATGGGCTATGGCAAAGAGATGGGTTCCTTGCCTATGGCAGGCTCTTTTTACATGACGCAAAAGCATTTCCTAAATGGTAAAGTCTATATGGTGCAAAACAACAAACTTCCCTTTGCTGCTTTGCATGGTGACCCAGACATACTAGCAGATGGCAAAACACGCTTTGGACCTACTGCGTTAATGCTCCCAAAACTAGAACGCTTTAAGCCTGGTAGCTTCTGGGAGTTTGTTAAAACCTTGAACTTAGATAGGCACATCATAAAGATATTTTGGAACCTACTTAAAGATGCTGACATTCGAGCCTATATCTTTAAAAACTTTCTCTTTGAAGTACCCTTCATTAACAAAAAACTTTTTGTACAAGATGCTAGAAAAATTGTCCCTTCACTAAGTGTAGAAGACATAGAGTACGCCAAAGGTTTTGGAGGTATACGTCCCCAAGTTTTAGATAAAGCAAAGGAACAACTCTTATTAGGGGAAGCCTCCATAAACCCCAAAAATGGCATCATTTTCAACATGACCCCTAGCCCAGGGGCAACGTCATGTCTAGGCAATGCAGAAAGAGCTATGCTTGAAATTGTGAAACATTTGGGTCTCTCTTTTGATGAAGAAGGGTTTTTAAAAGACTTGACAGAATAATACACACTTACTCTACACTTAAAAGATACACTAAACTATACAGATATATCCAAAAGGAGACTATCATGAAAAACAATACCTTCACACTCACAAATAACCAAACAAAGCAAACTTACACATACAATATCCTAGAAGCCTCAAGAGGACCTTCCATTTTAGATATACGTACTTTTTTTGCAGACACTGGCATGTTTACCTATGACCCTGGGTTTACTGCCACAGCAGCCTGTGAGTCTACCATTACTTTTATAGATGGCAAAAAAGGTGAGTTACGCTATAGAGGCATAGCCATAGAAGAACTGGCTAACAATCATAGCTATCTTGAAACCTGTTACTTACTACTTCATAGTCGCCTTCCCAACAAAGAAGAGCTCAAAGCCTTTGACCTTGAAATACGCCACCGTGCTTTCTTGCATAGAGGGCTACAAAAACTTTTTGATGCTTTTCCTGATAATGCACATCCTATGGCTACACTCTCAGCCGCGGTGACTGCACTTGCTTCATTTTATGATGAACACTTAGACCTCGAAAATGAAGAAGAGTACCTAGAAATGGCACACCGTATCATCTCCAAAATCCCCACCATTGCTGCTTTTTCCTACCGTCACTCTTTAGGCATACCCTTCATAGAGCCAGACATAGGCCTCAGTTTTACTAAAAACTTCCTCACTATGATGCGTGCCTACCCTGGAGGAAAGATGCACTTATGTTGTGATGGTCACGAAGAGATACAAGATGTTGAGGTACGTGCCTTAGACACCATCTTTACCCTACATGCTGACCATGAGCAAAATGCTTCTACTACTGTGGTACGTGGTGTAGCCTCCACAGGTGCACACCCTTATGTAGCCATAAGTTCTGGTATTGCAGCACTTTGGGGACGCGCACATGGCGGAGCCAATGAGTCTGTCATCGCACAACTTGAGTTCATAGGTTCTGTTAACAAGGTAGAAGCGTTCATAGAAAAAGCCAAAGACCCAAATGATGACTTTAGACTCATGGGCTTTGGACACAGGGTTTACAAAAACTTTGACCCCAGAGCCAAAATACTTAAAGGCTTACAAGATGAGTTACGTGAAGAGTTAGGACTAGACACAGAACTCATGGCAATCGCAAGGAAAATAGAAGAGATAGCATTGAGTGATGAATATTTTGTTTCACGTAATCTTTACCCAAATATAGATTTTTACACTGGTATCATCTTGACTGCCTTACAAATACCAAAATCAATGTTTACGCCAATTTTTGTCATAGGGAGAACGGTAGGTTGGATAACCCAATGGATAGAATTTAAAAAAGATGAGACATCGAAGATTGCAAGACCTAGACAATTGTATACTGGAAAATAAATTTTCCTTTGATTTGAATCCATGATAAAAATTTCCGTAGGTCGGGGTGTCCCCTCCCCGACATAAATCAAATTTACAATAAAAAGCATACACACATAAAAATAATTTATTGAAAATCACCAAAATATATTTTTCTGCAAATTATTGTCGGGTAGAGGACAACCCGACCTACAAAACATCCATTTTTAATAGCCAAAATAAGCATTTTTATTTTATTTTCCATATCTGAGGTTGAAAAAGGGTTTAAAGTGGGTTATTTTATTTGTTAGATAGGTTATTTTGGATTTTAATGGTTATTGGATGTTTTTCGTAGGGTGCGTTTGCCAACGCACCATGAATTTGAGTGCAATTGTATATTTTTTATGTGAAACAATTTGAAGGTGCGTTAGCAAACGCACCCTACAATATTTTAGCTCATTCAAATTCAATCAATAAAAAAATTCATTCACCAGTGATAGTTTTTTTAATATACCTAGGCTATCGCCAACTTCAAACTACTTAATACATCTAAATTGTAAAGTAACTCTTGGATATTTGCCTAAAATATAAGGACCCTCATTCTCATCCATTTTAATAACTTTAAAATCTTTACCTTTTTGCCTACAATAAGCCGCAGCTTCTTTATATGCATTTGTTCTAATATCTTGTTTTCCAGATAAACCTGTAGCTGCTTGATTTGTAATAGAATGAGTACCACTTCCAGAAGCATACACCCCTGACTTTTCAGAACATCCACTTAACACTAAGGCTATAAATCCAATTAATACTAATATTTTTTTCTTCATTTTTAATTTTCCTATTTTACATTTACATATTGTGATAAGCGAATACCTTTACTAATCTCAGCATGATAAGTAATACCTATTTCTGCTAATTCTGCAATATCACTCATTGAAGAAGTACAATCTTTTAATTCATTTGCATACTTAATTCCAAATAATCTTATCATGGTTGTACTATCTCCTTTAGGTGCATTGGTATACATATCTTTTAATTTTTTAGCTAATTCTATACTAGTCATCACTGACACCCAACACATTCTTGACTTCTATCTTCAATATCACCACTTGATTCAGGTGACTGACTTCTCAGATAATAAGTACTCTTCAACCCAAACTTCCAAGCATTCATATAAATTTCATTTAAGTATTTACCCGAAGCTTTGTCAAGCGTGATGAAGATATTAAGTGACTGTCCTTGGTCTAGCCACTTTTGACGGATGGCTCCTGCTTTTATGAGTAGGTTTTGGTCTAGGTCGTAGGCTGGAGTGTAGTACTGCCATGTGTCTGCAGACAAGTTAGGAGCTACCACAGGGATGAGTCCCGACAAGTTTTCTTCAAACCATTTACGTTTGTACACAGGCTCTATGGCTTGTGTTGTTCCTGTCAATATAGATATCGAAGACGTAGGGGCTATCGCCATCAAGTAGCCGTTACGCATACCATCTGTTTTTACTTTTTCTTTAAGTGCTGCCCAGTCGTGACTGTAACCAAAAAGTCCACCACGGTCAACCAGTTTACATGCTTCAGGGTTTGCCTTGTCTATAGGGAAGATACCTTTTGACCAGTCTGAACCTTCAAACGTCGGATACGCACCTTTTTCCAATGCCAAATTACTTGACTCATGAATTATATGATAAGAGAATGATTCCATTACCTCATCTATTTTTGTAAAGTGCTCGTGGCTTCCCCACTCTATCTTTTGCTCTGCTAGCATTTGTGCTTCACCCATGACACCAAGTCCTATGGAGCGTGACTTTTCATTTGTCTTTTTCACTTTTGCAAGTGGGTAGAAGTTTAGGTCTATCACGTTGTCAAGCATACGCGTAGCTATGGGGACAACACGTGCTAAGTCTTCCTCAGTGTTTACTTTAGAGAGGTTGACAGATGCTAGGTTACACACTGCCGTATCTCCATCTGTTTTTTCTTTGTCTACTATCCAGATTTGTTTACCATTAAGACTGTCAAGTGCAGTGACCTTTTTAGCAGGTTTTGTTGTCCCATTGTCAACTGTGAGCATCTCGTTTTCGTCGTACGCTTCTACTGAACCATCATCGAATGTAAACTGTGTTTTGTATGTATTAGGTCCTGTATTTTGAAAAATCTCTGTACATAGGTTCGTACTTCGTATAACCCCTACATGCTTGTTAGGGTTAGCTCTGTTAGCTGTGTCTTTAAATGTTAAGAATGGATTGCCCGTTTCAAAGTAAGAACGTAACATCTCTTTCCAAAGATTTTTAGCAGAGACTTTTTCTCTTGTGATTTTATCATCATTGTTTTCAAGTTCAATATAGCGTTTCTCAAAGTCTTCACCATAAAGGCTAGTGAGTTCTGTCACTTCAAAGGGGTCAAAAAGTGTCCACATATCATCTGCTGCCACTCTTGACATAAAGAGGTCATTTATCCAGATAGCAGGGAAAAGGTCATGTGCTCTACGACGCTCTTCTCCAGAGTTTTTCTTTAAGTCAAGAAAATCTCTAATGTCCACATGCCAAGGCTCAACGTAAACTGCAATGGCTCCTTTACGAGTCCCAAGTTGGTCAACGGCAATGGCAACGTCATTGGCTATTTTAAGAAAAGGCACTATGCCCCCCGCTGCATGCTTGTGTCCGTCTATAAAAGAACCCATACCACGAACCAGTGACCAGTCCCATCCGATGCCCCCACCAAATTTAGAAAGTAATGCCATCTCTTTATAGGCATCAAAGATACCTTCGATGTTGTCAGGTGTTGACCCAATGTAACAAGAGCTTAGTTGATGTCTTGGTGTTCTAGCATTTGAAAGTGTAGGTGTGGCTGCCATGACTTCAAACTTTGACAAGATGTCATAAAACTGCTTTGCCCATGTTTGACAATCAAACTCATTTTGCGCTAAGAACATTGCCACACCCATAAAAAGTTGCTGTGGAAGTTCTATAGGCACGCCTTCTTTGTCTTTAAGCAAGTATCTATCATACAGTGTTCTAATACCTAGGTAGCTAAACTGTAAATCACGCTCAGGTTTTAGGTATGCCCCAAGGTCATCTAAATCATACTTCTCTTTAAGACCAAGTACAATACGCCCTTCTTTCTCTCCACGCTCTAAGTGTTCTTTAAAGTTGTTGTATCCTGTAAAGCCTGTCACTTTGTGGTATATGTCATAAATGAACAGACGAGCAGCGACAAAGGTCCAGTCTGGTCTGTCTATGTCTATTTTATCTACCGCTGTTTTGATGAGGGTTGTTTGTATCTCTTCAGAGCTTATCATGTCACGGAACTGTAGTTTTGCATCTACTTCGAGTTCACTTTGACTCACGCGTACAAGACCTTCTACTGCTGCTGCTGTATATTTCTGTATTTTGCTGACATCTAAAGTTTCTACTCTTCCATTACGTTTGACAACTCTGATCATATTCCCTGTCCTTATATAATATAAAAGTCATCATATTTTGATGACTATAATTAATTCGATTCTACTCAAATTTTCCTTGTGTACTTTTGAAATTCTGCATCATTTTTATGGATTTTTTTTATAAGAAAAGGTGATAAGTTTTGAAAGGCAGTCTAGCAGGGAATAAGCGTAAAAAAGTTACTTTAAAAAGGTTAAATTTAAGTGTTGAAAAATAGATTTTTTCAACACTATTATTGTTGCTAAGTTATTATTTAAAAACTCTAGCAAATATTTTATCTACATTTTTCGTATAATACTCAAAATTAAAACACTCACGTATTTGCTCTTCACTTAGAGACTCTCTAAGCTCATCATCTGCAAGAAGGTACTGAAGATATAGTGATTCTCCCTTCTCATTTGTACTAGGCTTCCCTTGCTGTATCTCTTCCCATACCTTCATAGCGTTACGTTGTACGATGCG